>Ga0208820_1000055_pt1 | contig 127138 bp, 129 predicted proteins | sample June2015DPH_16_5_FD_184713 | JGI IMG/M metagenome (GOLD analysis project Ga0208820, IMG submission 184713) | Peatland microbial communities from SPRUCE experiment site at the Marcell Experimental Forest, Minnesota, USA - June2015DPH_16_40... | ecosystem: Environmental > Terrestrial > Soil >...
CCTCCCGAAGTAAACCAATAATCTGTTCCGATGTATAACGTCTTTTACTCATCTTGACCTCCCTATGACCCCATATTATACCCCAATCCTAACTTAAATACTGGATCGGTTTTCGGGGGGCAGGTCAGCTGATCTGGATTTAGACGATGGTAAGTTTCACAGCAATAATGACGGCGTATTTCACTTCGGATTTGATCGGGAAGATTTGCACCGAACGTTCGTAGACGCGGGATTTCGTGATGTTCGGCATTGGGCGGCCGCTCAGGTTGAAAAACCGGTTGAAGATGGAAAAAGACGGTTGTTTACAATTTTTCTTATAACTGGAAGTAAATAAATAAGCCGGTTTAATTCCAATCCTGAAGCAAAGCGCTATCTTTGTTAGCAACGTCTCCGGCTCGATATCATCTTTGATTTAGAAATGGTATAAAATGTGTGCGCTACCATTCAGTATCTTATATGAACTTTGGCTTTTCATTTTCGGCCAATAAGCAGCCAGCAGCACAGATATTCGCGCATTCACCATCGCACGGTTCAATATGAATAGTAATAACGGAATCGGGAAATCTTTGTCTAATCCTTAATTCTAATCCTTTAGTAATGTTGTGGGAATCAACCACCGACATTTGCGGATTAACTTTAATATGAAATTCAATAAAGCGAAAATGCCCCGCTTTGCGTGTCTTTAACTGATGAAAACCATGAATGGATGGCTGACAGCTTACAATTACATCGCGAATCCAATCCTCTTCTTCCGGCGGCAATTTAACATCCATTAAATCACGAATGGAGTGTGTGGTTAATTCATAAGCCGCTCGTAAGATAATGACAGCAACAAATATGGCAGCGATCGGATCAAGCCAGTGCATCTTCGGATCGGGGAAAAAACTATGACCGATCCAAATCAACCCCAGGCTGATCATAACGCCCACGGAAGTATATACATCCGTCCGTAAATGCCAGGCATCGGCTTGCAAGGCAATAGAATCAGCTTCCTTGCCTACTTGGAATAGTTTTCGGGAAACAATAAAATTGACGACAGCGGAAAAGAGCATGACCGCAACCCCCCAGCCGGGAGCGTCAAGTGTTTGTGAAGAACTTATTTTTTTTATTGCTTCAAAAATAATCCAAAACGCGGCAACAAAAATAAGCGCTGCTTCCACCAAACCGGATATATTTTCTATTTTTCCGTGGCCAAAGGGGTGCCGCTCATCAGCGGGAATGCTGGATGTTTTCACAGAGAACATGGCGATAATTGCGGCCAACAAATCCATACACGAATGAATCGCTTCGGATATTATCGAAACAGAACCGATTAAAACACCGACAATTACTTTAAATAAAACTAAAAAAGAATTGGAAACGACTGATAATATCGCCACTCTTTCTTTGCGCTGCTGTAGAGACATCAAATTAACTCTCCAGAATGGGTTTTTAGCCTTTATTTCAACATATCACGGCTGGAAATTGATTTCCCGCATATTTTAAGCCGCCCAAAGATAATTGATTTCCTTTGCATCTAGTTAAAATTATGGTAGTAGGAACGCCTTAATTTGCTTTCCATTAAATTGTATATATGAATATAAACAAAAATAAAAATATTTTGTCCTTTTTTAAAAATGCCACAGCTAGAGATTGGCAAGACTCGCGCTGGCAATTCAAAAATCGCATTACCAAGGTGGCACAATTAGATCATTTTCCAGGCGAGTCACTGCTGCGGACGGAAAAGTTAAACGCCGTAACAGCTGTTTATCCAATGGCAATCACTCCATATTATTTATCACTTATTCAAATTGATGACGAAAACGATCCGGTCCGCGCCCAGTGCATTCCGGATTTGCGGGAAATTTCATGTTATAAGGACTATCTGGACGATCCGCTGGAAGAAGACAGCCATATGCCGGTACCCAAACTAATACACCGCTATTCTGATCGCTGCCTTGCTATCGTTACCGAAGTTTGTCTTACTTATTGCCGGCATTGCAACCGCAAACGTTTTTGGCCACAATCAGCACACATTAGTTTAAAAACACGACTAAAAAAAATTATCCCCTATATTTCTGCATCACGGCAAATCAGAGAAGTTATCATCTCCGGCGGTGATCCGCTTATTTTTGATGATCAAACGATAGAAACTCTACTGGCCTCGCTGAAAGCTATACCTCACATTGAAGTTTTACGTATCGGCAGTCGCGCTCCCGTTGTCATGCCTATGCGTATAACCAAAGAATTCTGCCGGATGCTCAAGCGCTACCGGCCTTTATGGTTTAACACGCAATTTAATCATCCGGCTGAAATCACCCCCGAATCCAAACGAGCCTGCAATATGATCCAAGAATCAGGAATTCCTGTTTCCAACCAGTCTGTTTTACTCCATGGCGTCAATGACTCACCGGATGTAATGCGCAACCTACTTTACGGCTTGCAAAAGATATCGGTTCGTCCTTATTATCTTTTCCACTGTGACCCTGTTAAAGGATGCGGACACTTCCATACCGATTTAAAATCAGGAATAACTATGATGGAAAAAATATGGAGTCAGTGCTCCGGACTAAGTCTGCCCCAATATGTTCTTGATTTACCGGGAAGCACAGGAAAGATGCCTCTGAATACAATGTCGGGAACAATAAATAATAATTTGCAAACACACCAACATTATTTTGACAAGTTTATGTAAATAGATTAGTAAGAACTAAAAATTAATCATATAAATTCATGAAATTTAGGAAATAGGGAGAAAATCTTATGTACACCGCGAGCGATTTACGGAAAGGATTGCGGCTGAAAATTGATAACGAACCATATGTCATCACCGAATTCAATTTTGTCAAACCGGGCAAGGGGCAAGCACTCTACCGTTGCAAGCTGAAAAACATGGTCACGGGAAGCCAGTTTGAAAGATCTTTCCGTTCAGTGGACACCTTTGAATCAGCAGACTTGCGTGAAAAGAAGATGCAGTATTTATATAAGGAAGGGGATAAATACTGCTTCATGGATAATGAAAATTTCGAGCAAATTTATTTAACGGAAAGTCAAATCGGTGACGCCAAAAACTTCTTAATTGACAATATCGAAGCGGAAATTTTGCTCTTTGAAGACCGTCCTATCGGAATAAGCCTGCCTAACTTCGTTGATTTGGTTGTTACCGAAGCCGACCCCTGGGCCAAGGGTGATACGGTATCCGGCGCCACAAAACCGGTCAAAGTCCAGACCGGATATACGATTCAGGTACCAACCTTTGTTGGCGAGGGTGAAAAAATCCGGATTGACACACGCACGGGGGAATATCTAACCCGCGTCAAAGGATAAATACATTTGAGTGCATCAAATTTGGATGATATTTTTTTACTGGCGCGAAAGAAAGAAGCATTGCACCTGCGCGCCAGACTGATCCAAAATATCCGTCTTTTTTTTATTGAGCATGGATTTTTAGAAGTAGAAACTCCGCTGAGAATCCCCTCACCCGCACCGGAAGAACATATTGAAGCATTTCCTTCGGGCGATTGGTTTTTACAAACTTCCCCCGAACTTTGTATGAAAAGGCTTCTGGCTGCCGGTTTTCCGCTTATCTTTCAAATCAGCAAATGTTTTCGCGCGGGCGAAAGAGGCAATCTGCACCTGCCCGAATTCACTATGCTGGAATGGTATGTTACAAAATTCGATTACTTGCAACTAATGTCACAATGCGAAAAAATGATTTTTGCGGTTGCCGCTAATATGGATATTGCCCGGCATTGCATCTTCCGTAATAAAAAAATTGATTTGACACCGCCTTGGGAAAAAATCACCGTGCAGGAGGCTTTTGAAAAATACGCGTCGGTTACTTTGGAAGAAGCACTAAACAAAAACAAATTCGACCAAATTATTGTTGATTACATTGAACCATATTTAGGCGTTAATCGGCCAACTTTCCTGTATGACTATCCGGCAAAACTGGCAGCCCTAGCCAAATTGAAAGACGGGAACACAAATGTAGCCGAACGCTTTGAATTATATATCGGCGGCATGGAAATCGCCAATGGTTTTTCCGAACTGAATGACACCGAAGAACAGCGGCGGCGCTTTGAACAAGCCTCGCAACTGCGCGCTCAAAAGAATTGGCCGCAATATTCCATGCCGGAAAAATTTCTGCAAGCCCTGCAAACCATACCTGAAAGCGCTGGCATCGCTCTGGGCATTGACCGCTTGGCCATGATCTTTGCCCATGTTTTACAAATAGACGACATCATCTCCTTTACACCGGAAATACTTTAAATTCAGTAACCGTTTTTATGCCGGCCAATTCTAAATCCCTCTAAAGAGCTATATTCCTGACTCACCGAATATTTCTGGAAAACAGATAGACACGCTGAAACCAAAAAAGATTTATTGACAAGGACATATTTTTCCTTTAGGTTACGCTCCAAGTTTCAATTACACTTTGGAGATAAAAAAGTGAAAGATATTGCTTCTCTAGATTTAGGCGGTAGTTTTCATGGTAGCCTTTTAGGCATGGTCCTCGATGCCGGGCTTATGGTTAAATTTGTCTTGTTGATACTGCTGATTTTTTCTGTCGTTTCCTGGGCGATCATTTTCTTGAAATACAAATATTATCGCAAAATTAAAAAAGAAAATGATGAATTCAATTCGGACTATATGCGCAGCAGCAAACTATCCGATGTTCACCTGGCTGCCAAAAAATATAAATCTTCTACAATGGCAGAAGTTTTCCGTGTCGGCTATGAGGAACTAACAAAAATAAATAAACCGCTGAAAGAATCGGAATATGCCGGTGATGAAATCAGCCTTTCCTCCCTGGATAACGTGGAGAGATCTCTAAACAAAGCCAGTAACACGGAAATGACGAAGCTGGAAAGCGCCTTAGGTTTCCTGGCAACAACGGGTTCGGCCAGTCCTTTTATTGGCTTATTCGGCACAGTATGGGGTATTATGGATACTTTTAAAGGGATAGGCGCACGTGGTTCGGCCACTCTAGCTGTTGTCGCTCCGGGCATTTCGGAAGCTCTTATTGCCACAGCTGCCGGACTTGCCGCGGCTATACCGGCTGTTATTTTTTATAATTATTTTTTGAATAAGTCCAAAACAATGGTTCAGGAAATGGATAATTTTGCCGCCGAATTTTTAAACATTGTCGAGCGGTATTTTGTTCGTAAATAAATGTTTAGGAATTACTCAGTCATGCGCAGCTTACGTAAAAGAAACACCGGGAATAAAGCTCTGGCAGAAATCAACGTCACCCCTTTAGTTGATGTCGTGTTGGTTCTCTTAATTATCTTTATGGTTACGGCCCCAATGCTTTCCATGGGCATCGACGTCAACCTGCCGAGGGTCAAATCCAAGAGCGTCGATGTCACTGAAGAAAAACTTGTCTTAACTATCACCGAAGCCAGAGAAATATTTTTGAATAAAACCAAGATGCAGTTGGGGGAACTGAATTTCAAGCTCGAAGCAATTTTTTCCAATAGGATTGACCGTGAAGTTTTCCTTCGCGCCGACAGAAATGTGCCTTATGGATTTGTTGTTGAAGTTATGTCGGAAGTGCGCAAAGCCGGCGTTGATAAACTAGGAATGATTACAGAACCGCCCGAGGGAGCAAAATGAAGCCCCGGACGCTGAACAAAGGCTTTCGCGGCAATACCGGCGGCAACATTTACAACATGGTTTTCCTCTCTGCATTAATCCATTTTGTCGTTATTACCGCAATTCTTATTTCGGTCCCTTCATCGTCGAGTCATTTGACTTTTGGGCCTGTTTATTCTGTTCAACTTGTCGGTCCCGACGTAGCTTTCCCAAGAAATTCGTCTCTTATGCAGGACATTCTGCAATCCAGCGAGCCGGCAAACTCAATAGTATTAAAAAAGGAAGTTACCAGTCTTACTCCAACACCAGCCAAAAAAGAAGAAACCAGCAAATTAAATATCGAAAAAGCTGTCAGCGCAATCAAACAAAAAGATTTGAATCAGCAAGAAGCTTCTACCGCAAATTCTAAAACAGGTGTTTCTGCCTCCGTTAAGGGAAGTAGTCCACAGGCAGAAGCAAATTCACAAAAGAATGAATATATAGCAATTATCAGTTCAAGAATTAAAGGAAACTGGATGCTGCCGCCGGCATTGATGCCTAAAGAAAATATCGAAACAATTATTGATGTCAAAATCTCGCGCAACGGCGTTCTGGAATATATTGGCTTCGAAAAAAACTCGGGTAACCGCTATTTTGATGATTCCGCCATCAAAGCGGTTAAAAAATCCAGCCCTTTCCCGCCATTTCCGTCCTTTATCATAGATAACTATATTGAAATCGGCGTCCGTTTTCATTCCGCAGAATTACGTCAAAAACAAGAAAGGTAAAATCCAACTTCCAATGAAAAAAATATATTTAGCTGCGTCTTGGATATTGTTTTTCTGCGCATCTTTAATCTTCAGCAATACCGCAATAGCAAAAATTTATATTGACATAGATTCCCCTAACTTTCAGCAATTCCCTATAGCCATTTGCGACTTCAACAACTTATCAACACGTGCTGCGGAACCATTAGAAATCGGTATCACTCTTGCTGACGAAATCAAAAAATATGTGGCGATGACTGGTATTTTTAACATTTTAAACAAAAAAAGTTTTCTGGAAGAAAAAAACACCGGTAATCCGGCGGCATTAGAAACCATCCGTTTTTCCGATTGGGCAGCAATAGGCGCCGACTATTTACTCCGAGGAAACATAACCCCAAGCGATAAAAAAATTATTGCCGAGTGCCGTCTTTTCGACGTTACCAGGGGAGAATCTCTGTTTAATAAAAAATACGATTTAAAAATCGGCGAACAAAAAGAACTTTCGAAAAAAATAGCTTCCGATATATTATTTATACTTACCGGTGATGAAGGAGAATTTAACACCAAAATCGCATTTGTTTCCAAAAAAGCCTCCAAGTCTGATATATATACCATCAGCTATGACGGATCAGATATAAATAACATCACCAATCATCAAACAATTATACTTTCACCACATTGGTCGCCCGATGGAAATTTTCTTGCTTTTACCTCTTTTAAAGATGGTCACCCCAAAGTTTATATTCGAAATTTAAAAACCGGTACGGAAAAAAAAGTGGCTTCTTTTGAAGGGCTTAATTTGTGCGGTTTTTTTTCGCCGGACGGCAAAAAATTATTGTTAACTCTCAGCAAGGACGATAACGAGGAGATATATGTCTTGGAAATCGAAACGGCGAAGCTCAAACGATTGACTCATAACTATTCCATAGATGTGTCTCCGACCTGGTCGCCGGACGGCCAAAAAATAGCTTTTGTTTCTAATCGCTCCGGCTCGCCTCAAATTTACACAATGGACGCCGATGGTGATAACGTAAAAAGGATAACTTATGAAGGTATTTATAACACATCTCCCTCGTGGTCTCCGCGCGGAGGCCGTATTGCTTATGAAGGACTGATCAACGGCACGTATCAAATTTTTTCCGTTGATGAAGATGGTAATAACCTCCTGCAATTAACTTTTGACGCCGCTAGGAACGAATCACCATCATGGTCACCTTCTGGAAGGCAAATTGTCTACAGCTCGAAAACAGCTTCCAAAAGCAGAATTTGTATCATGAATGCCAATGGTCTAAATATAAGAATTCTCAATGAAAACAACGATGCTTTGACTATGCCCGTTTGGTCGCCGCGATTTAAATAATTTTTTTGCCTTATGAACTGCATTATGATTAAATATGAAATGAGTGGAACTTTTGAAAGACATATCTACTCAGGATCTCGTTCTATATTTCCACTATTTTGTAATAATTTTTTATTGACGGCAATGTGTTAATTGTGTTTAAGTACTGAACACTTTTTTATTGTGATAACCTTATTTAGAACCAAGAAAGGAGAGCGATGATGAAAAAGAACATAATATTGGTAGGGATGTTTATTGTAGTTGTATTTGCTCTAACAATATTTACCGGTTGTGCCGAAAAAAAGGCGGTAGTTACCGAGGGTACTGCTCAGGAACAGGCTGCGCCTGCGCAAACAGCTGCGACAACTCAAGAACAGTCTGCAAAAGTGGCACCGGCAGCAACACCAGAAACAGCAGAAACTATGGTAAAAGATATCTTCTTTGATTTTGACAAATCCAATATCCGTCCTGATGCCCGCGAAACTCTCAAAGCCGATGCCGATTTCTTGCTCAAAAATGGCAACTCTAAAGTCGTTATAGAGGGACATTGCGATGAAAGAGGAACGGCCGAATACAACATGGCTCTTGGACAAAGACGTGCTCAGGAAACAAAGAATTATTTAGTCAACCTGGGTATCAAAGAACTAAGAATAAAAACTATCAGCTACGGCGAAGAACGTCCCTTCGATCCCGGCCACAATGAAGATGCCTGGGCCAAGAACAGACGCGCCCATTTTGTTGTCACTCCATAATAAAAATTATTTACCAAGGTGAAAAAATTGAGAAATTCTATTTATATCCTTTTAGCGGTTTTGGCATTTTCGGTTGCAGGCTGTGCAACTACTCAAGATTTGAAGGCAGTCCGTTCTGAATTAAACCAGAAAATGGAAGAAAAACTGGCCGCTATGGATGCCGAATTGGCCGCCGTAAAAAAGAACGCCGCAAATCTGGAATCAATGCGCAAGGGACAAGCCAACACAGCGGCGGATATTGCAGATTTGCGGGATAATATCCAGCAACTGCGCGGTCAGGTTGAAACGCTGAAAAAGGACCTTGCTGTAAACACAAAGAAGGAAGAACAGGCCTTTGATAATCTTCTCCTGAAAGTTAATTTTATCGAAAACTTTTTGGAAATAGGGAAAAAGGATATCGCCAACGATACTCCCGATAAAAACGGTAAATCAACCGGGACTGCGGTTGCCAAAGACCAGGTAAAAAAACAGGACAAGGAGAAGGCTTACTCGGCGGCTTATCAAATCTTCAAAGAAGGCAATTATGATAAGGCCCGGACCGAGTTCCAAAATTTTTTAGCTGCTTATCCGGACAGCGAGTATTCCGATAATGCCCAATTTTGGATTGGTGAATGTTACTTTTTTGAAAAAAAATACGAGCAAGCAATTTTGGAATACGAAAAAGTAGCTAAAAACTATCCCAGCGGCAGTAAAGTTCCTTATGCTTTATTAAAGCAAGGTCTTTCCTTCTTGAAGTTGGGAGACAAAACGAGTGCAAAGTTGCTTTTACAGCAGGTAATTAAAGATTATCCGAATACCAGTCAGGCACGCATAGCGCGTTCGAAACTGCAAGAAATAAAATAATTAATTTCTTGCGGATTAAAAAACAAACAAAAAAGGGGGCAATTTAACCCCCTTTTTTTATATTAAGAACCTAATCCAGCAATATTAATTTCATGCCCGCAGGCATCTTCAGATCAAAAATTGCGAGAGTAGTTGCTTTTTCAATTTTAAGTTCGGAATATTTTACGGAGATGGAAGTTATGCCATCAGCCATGTTGATGGTAATTTTCCCGGGAACGGGACTTTCCGGCCTATAGTCCTCATAATTCACATGATATATTTCTTGGCCAAATTCATTTAAACTAGCAAATTTCAACAAACGATTATTCTCCCCTACCCATAATATTTGCGACTTATCTGATGGCGATTTCATTTCTATACGCAAAGAATTCTTTTCTTGATAGCTTTGATAGGAGATAATCCCATCAATGATAGGAGGATAAGTGCCGGTAAAAATCATGACCATATCTTCAATATTAAATTGCCACGGCAAGAAATGCGCCAGATTTGCGGCGGTTGGCTTGCCGCGATAAAATTCCCCCCTGGAAGGGATAAAGATACACATTTCTGCTGGAGAAGAACTAAGAAAAAAATCCGGCGTTCCGATAATCGGCAGCAGTTCCAACCGCAGATATGATGGTTTCTTCATGACTATGGCTACCCGTACTGGATGATAACCATGAGATGTAACCAAATCAATTTGCGCCGTAGCGCTCAATATGTCATTTTCGGCAACAGCTCCAGAAACGGCCATCAGAACTTTTTCTGTTCGAGAATCGGGTTTAATGACTGCCCGTTGAATGCAACCACCGGTAAGCATTATCAACAATAAACTAATCGTTATCTTACTCAAACGGGAATATACATTGTACATAGAGGGAATATTTTACAAAAAAAATATACGGGTAATAAATTTCCTTTATTATTTATTCTTGATTAAGTCTTCCAGCTTCTTTTGCAACAAAGTGTTTTGGGGATCAAGCTTAAGCGCTCTATTATACATTTCCTGCGCTTCTTTGATTTTATCCAATTTCGCATACACATCGCCCAGATGCTCCGTAATATTTACATCGTCAGGCAAAAGCTCCAAAGCTCGTTTTAAATATTTTATAGCGCTGTCCATTTTGTTTTGTTTAAAATGTACCCAGCCAAGACTATCTATAATGTAACCATTATCCGGTTTGATTTTCAAAGCTCTGATGATCATTTTTTCCGCTTCTTCCAGATTTATACCGCGATCAGCATAACTATAGCCGATAAAATTAAGCGCCTCGGCGTTCTCCGGATCAAGTTGCAAAACTGTCTCCATCTCTTTAATGCTCTCCGGAAAGCGATTTGTTTTTTCATAAATTACGCCTAAAGCATAGTGCAAATCAACACTCTGAGGGGAAAGGGTGATTCCATCATCTAAAATTTTTACAGCCTTAACGGCATCTTTTGTTTCTTCATAAAGTGAAGACAAATAAAGGTATAGAGAAATCTGGCCTTTCTCTTTTTTAAGGGCTTCATTTACTAAATCGATAGCCTCTGTTATTTTACCTTCCTTTTTGAAGATCATGGCGGCATGGATTTGAGCACTGGAGTATAATTCGGATGTCGCAGGAATTTTTCTATATTCATCAATAGCGAATTTGTTATCGCCTTTTTCTTCATAAGCACTAGCCAGTAAGTAACGAATCCTGTTGTCATTAATGTTTTTCTCCAGAATTATGGAGAATTCAGCTACAGCTAAATCAAAGCGGCGCAGATCATAATATAAAATCCCCAAAGCGATTCGCACTTCGCGATTATCGGGATCAGACTTTAAGACTTCTTGAAATTCTTTTTGCGCTTCTTCATATTTTTTTTCTTTAATCAGAAGCTCTCCTATTTTAATCCGCAAATTTACTCGCCCCGGGTTTACTTCCAAATAATTTAGGTAAATTTCTATAGCTTTATCGATTTTCTTTTGCTTTTCGTATAACGCAGCCAAGTCATATACAGCCAACTCGAAATATGGTTTTAAGGATAAAACTTTTTTAAACATCTTTTCTGCGTCTTCATACCGCTTCATATCCGCCAACACTTTACCATAGTAATAGATGGCCGTGACATGATCCGGGTCGATTTTCAGCATTATTTTAAAGGTTTCTTCGGCTTTGGCAAAATTATTTTCTGCGGCGTAAATGGTCGCCAAATAAAGATAGGCAATCATGTTTTTTGGATCAAGTTCAATTACCTTTTTGTGTTCTCTAATAGCCTTTTCATATTGCCGGAGACTAATGTATAATCCGCCCATAATCAGATGGAGTTCGATGTTTTCCGGATTTTTTAATAGGGTTTCTTCACCCAGAGAAATGGCGCGGTCGAGATCGCCCCTTTCTGTATACAGGGATACAAGCTCGGTTATAAGGTAAGAAGAGTCCGGATCAGCGGCGACAGCCTTCTCCAATTCAATAGTCGCTTCATTTATTTTACCTTCCAGACGTAAAAGAACTCCCAATGAATAGTGGTTCATAGCATCTGCCGAGCTACTATCCGTATGTTCAGAGGGGAACCGAACAGTCTTTATATAGTTACAGCCGGAAATATTTATGATAATTAAAATTGTTATTAATACTAAATAAGTTATTTTTTTCTGCATATTGAATTTAAATTTCTTTTAATATTTTTTCTTCTTTATTAGCGAACAAAACTAGGAAGATCCCTGGGCAGCTTTTGCTTTAATAACCTGCGACACCGGAACAATCAATATTCCCTTTTCTCTAAAAACCCTAGCCGCGTCTTTGATTGCCCGAATTGTTTCCGGATGCGGATGCCCGATAACGATCAGCGGTGAAACATCACCATTATTGTTGGTGATATTAATCAAATTATTATAAATTTCATTGTAGTCACGGTTGTTATCAAGAAATATTTTGCGGGCCGCTACCTGCAAACCAACTTTTTGAGCCGCAGCAAAAGCCTCACTATTAGCCGCCGTGCGCGAATCGATAAAAAATAAATTCTTTTTCTTTAATTTACTAAAAATCAAAGTAAGCTTTTCTTTATCTTTCATAAATTTTGAGCCCATATGGTTATTTATGCCAACAATGTAAGGCACAGCCTCGATATCTTTCTCCAGTTGAAAAATCAATTCTTCATTGTTCATATCCGTAAAAAGAGCCCCGCTACCCGGCTTTTCGCGCGGATACGAAACTGGCTCCATCGGTAGATGGAGAAGTATCTCTTTGTTAGCTTTATGTAGCATTTCCGCTGCTTCCCGGCTATGAATTAAGAATGGTAAAACAGAATACGTTATATCGGCATTAACTTTCAGTAATTCTTTAACCGGTACCAGATCATATCCTATATCATCAATAATAATAGCTACTTGCCGTAGGGGCAAAGGTATCTTTTCGATTTTGGATACAACTATTTTCTTCTTTTCTTTTTTTTCTATCGGAATCGAGGCTGAAGTTCTTTCTTTTGCCGATTTTGCTTTTAGAGCTGGGGGAGTAATTGATTTCTGCGGTTCTATCTGCTTTGTTTCTTTTTCCTTTTCTTTGATAACCGGTTGTTCTTCTTTAACTTGCAGCATATAAATTATTGCCGCAACTGATATAATTATTAGAAATATCAACAATCCGTTGGAAAAACGGTTAAATCTTTTCCTTGCCAATTATAAAAGCCCTCTCTTAAGAAAGATTCAGCTTCCCAGATTTTTTTTCATTATCTCCCAGCTTTTTAGTATATCCACAGCCGTTTTGAGTTGATTATCATGGGAAAGATCAGAAGGATCTTTGGCATCTTTAACCTGGGATTCATCGAGCTCTGTACCATCCTCTTTCGTTGGTTTTATATGTCCTTTAAGGTCTTTTTCTCTAATTCTATCTTCCTGCAGTAAGTTGTTATTTTCCGCGTCTTCCGCCGGCCTGATGTATTTGACAACTATGTCCGGTTTGATACCCTCGGCCTGAATAGATCGACCCTTGGGCGTGTAATACCTCGCTGTAGTCAGCTTGAGAGCGGAACCATCTTCCAAAGCAATAACGGTTTGGACAGACGCTTTACCAAAGGTTTGTGTTCCGATAATCAAAGCCCGGCCATTATCTTGTAGAGCTCCGGCAACAATCTCTGCCGCACTGGCTGTTCCTTCGTTGACCAGAACAACCATCGGACAAGTTATTTCATCACCGTTGTTTCTGGCCATCGCCTTTGTTTCCATGTTTTTCGTACGTCCGCGAGTGGAAACAATAATCCCCGATTTAAGGAACATATCGGAAACTTCGATTGCCTGAATCAACAATCCACCCGGATCGTTTCTCAAATCCAGAACCAAACCCTTCATCGGCTGGAGTTTTTCGCTAATTTCCCGCAGAGCTTTACGTAAATCATCGGCTGTCCTTTCATGAAAAGAAGCAATACGGATGTATCCTATATTATCTTCAAATATTTTGGACTTAACGCTTTTGATCTGGATGATCGTACGGGTCAACACAATATCTTTGGGTTTGGACATATTTTCCCGCATGATCGTAATTGTCACCTTTGTATCCTTAGCCCCCCGTAATTTCTTTACGGCTTCCATAATGGTAATATCTTTCGTTGATTTACCATCAATTTTGATTATCTGGTCTCCCGACTTTACACCGGCGTTAAACGCAGGAGTATCTTCAATAGGAGAAACAACCGTCAAAACTTCTTTTAATATTGTGATTTCAATTCCAATGCCGCCGAATTGACCTTGAGTTTCCACTTCCAGTTCTTTATACAAATCCGGCGTCATAAAGGAGCTGTGGGGATCGAGAGACCTCATCATTCCGTTGATTGCGCCCTGGATTAATGTTGATGAATCCACCTCGTCAACGTAGTTTTTCTTCACCATGTCGAAAACTTCGTTGAATAACTTAATCTCTTTGTAGGTACCTTTATCCAGTGCGGAAACCTTGCTGTCATTATATAGCCCCAGAAGGATTAATACTCCCAGACAAATAACAACCAGCAAAGAAAACCTTGTTGATATTTTTTTCATAATATTCCTCACAATATTGAAGATATAGTAACCGTACTTATACCACTTTCTGTGATATTTTCCACATTTTTCGGAAACAAAAAATGAAAATATTAAGATTTTTCATTTATGTTTGACAAAATGTAAAGATTCTACATTATTCAATTATCCAGCTAGTAGTATTATGGGAATCTTTCAGGATAACATGCAGCTGGACCAGCTCGTTTCTTATGGTATCCGCCCTGGCCCAATCTTTATCTTTTCGGGCAGTTTGCCTTTCTTTAATCAAATTTTCAATTTCCCCAATATTTAAACCTCTTTTGTTTGATTCCATTTCTTTGTCGGATTGAAAAAAATAGTCCGGCTCATCCTGAAAAATACCCAACACCGCACCAAAATGATCGAATAATTTCTTCGCCTTTTTTAAAATCTCAGCCTCATTAAAAGCTATTGTATTTTTTCCGGCAACAATGAAATTATTCATGAACCTTACCAAATCAAAGACGTAACCTAATGCCTGGGCTGTATTAAAATCATCATCCATGGCGGCGTTGAATTTGTCTTCCAGCTCTTTTAACTTACTTATGTAATTTTTCTCTTTTGCCGAATTTTTATCTGCAACAGACGCAGTGGATGCAAGCATTTCAGTTAGCGTTTCTTTCAATAGCTGTAAAGCAGTGTAACATCTTACTAATCCTGATCTTGCTTCGGCTAAAGAATTTTCCGAATAGTCAACAGGACTGCGGTAATGACTCTGCAGCATAAATAAGCGCAATACTTCCGGATGATAATTTTTCAGAATTTCTCTAACAGAAAAAAAATTGCCCACCGATTTGGACATCTTTTCCGAGTTTATCTTAACAAAACCGTTGTGCATCCAGTAATTAGCCAACGGTTTACCTGTAGCCGCCTGCGATTGAGCGATCTCATTTTCATGATGCGGAAAAACCAAGTCCTCACCGCCACCGTGGATGTCGAAAATTTCACCCAGATAGCGCCTGCTCATTGCGGAACATTCGATATGCCAGCCGGGACGGCCTTTTCCCCAGGGGCTTTCCCAGAAAGGTTCTCCTTCTTTGCTTTTTTTCCAAAGAGCAAAATCCAACGGATTCTTTTTTTTGTCATTGACGTCAATACGCGCACCGGCATTCATTTCTTCTAGATTTCTTCCAGAAAGACCGCCGTATAAAGGAAATTTGTCCACTGCAAAGTACACGTCTCCATCTACGCAATAAGCATTACCTTTTTCTATCAGAACACTGATCAGAGAGATCATATCATCTATGTGTTCCGTGGCTTTTGGGGTAATCGTCGGAGTGGCAACTCCCAAAGCAGCCATGTCTTCATCATGCAATTTGATGTAGCGTTCGGCTATTTCTGTAATGCTGACGTTTTCTTTTTTTGCGCGGTCAATAATTTTATCATCGATATCAGTAAAATTTTTGACATAAGTAACATGATAACCTCGTGCCCGCAAATGCCTGACCACAACGTCGAAAACTATCGCCGCACGGGCATGCCCTATATGACAAACATCATAAGCGGTAATCCCGCAAACATAAATGCTTACAGTTCCATCCTTTACAGTTTTTAATACTTCTTTTTTTCTTGTAGCTGTATTAAATATTTTCTGAGACATTTTTTTAACTTACTTTCATCAGGGATAGAGCGGTATGTTTTGCAAACCAGCGTGTTCTGCAAAACCGCAGACGACATTCATATTTTGCACCGCCTGGCCAGCAGCGCCTTTGATTAAATTATCGAGTGCCGCGATGATAATCACCCTTTTTGTCCGCGAATCAATAGCTAAGCCTATATCGCAATAATTTGACCCGCATACTGAAGAAATATTAGGATATGTATTTCCAACAGGATAAACCCTCACAAATTTTTCTTTTGCATAAAATGAAGAATAAAAGGCATATATTTGCTGCAAATCAATATCCTTCTTTAATGTCGCATAAATAGTACTCAAAATTCCACGTTTCACCGGCAATAAATGCGGCGTAAAAGAAATAGGAAATTTTTCACCAGCCAGTAAATTCAGCTCTTGCTCAATTTCCGGGGTATGCCGGTGCTCGCCTATTTTATATGCCTTAAAACCGCCGTCAACTTCACAAAAAAGCGAGCCGGTCTGCGGTTCCCGACCCGCCCCGCTCGCACCGGAAGCTGAATCAGCAATAATAGAGGATACGTCTATAAGCTTGTTTTTCAGGGCTGGCGCCAGACCTAAGATGATGCTGGTAGGATAACAACCCGGATTAGCTATAAGCGCGGCTTTTTTTATTTCTTGCCGGTAAATTTCGGGAATTCCATAAACAGCATTCTTTAAAATTTTGTCACTGCTATGTTTACCATACCAAGCTTCATGAGTTTTTACATCCCGCAAGCGATAATCAGCGCTTAAATCAATTACTTTCTTTCCAGCCTGAATAAAGACAGGAGCAATATCCATGGAAACGCCGTGAGGGAGCGCCAGAAAAACAACATCGCTCGCTTCAGCTACCTCTTTAGGCGTTGCATTTTGATATTTTAATGAAGTCAAGCCGTATAGCGCCGGAAAGACTTCGGCCACAGGCCTTCCTGCAAACCGCCGTGAAGTAACCGCTATTAATTCTGCTTCCGGATGTCCCAGTAAAATTCTGGTCAGTTCCTGACCGGTATAACCGCTGGCTCCAAATATTACTACTTTTACCATAAAAAATCCTCCAAAAAAAAGGGAGGCCCGAAGCCCCCCTTGTTGAAATTAACGCTTGGAGAATTGGAATCTTTTCCTTGCTCCCGGCTGCCCATATTTCTTTCTTTCTTTGATGCGGGCGTCTCTGGTTAAAAAGCCTGCTTTCTTGAGAACTGCGCGGAGCTCGGCATCATATTCCAAGAGAGCTTTAGATATTCCATGTTTTACTGCCCCTGCTTGACCGGCTACCCCACCGCCGCTAACATTAACATATAGATCAAATTGATCTTTTTTGCCAGCAATTTCCAAAGGTTGCTTGATGACCATTTTCAAGCTGGGACGAGTAAAATATTCATCATAATTTCTCTTATTGACTACAATATTTCCATTACCCGCTTTCATATAAACACGGGCAATAGCACTCTTTCTTTTACCGGTTGCATAATAACGTTGTTCTGACATAGCTACTCCAATATTAGATAATTACTAGCTTATTTCCATCTCCAGACAAACTAAACGGACAAAGCATGCGGACACTGGGCTTCATGAGGATGAGCATTCCCGGCATAAACTTTCAGTTTTTTGAGCATTCTTCGACCTAGATTATTCTTGGGCAACATGCCGGCAACAGCCATGCGGATTAAGTTTTCCGGTTTTTCCGCCAACGTCTTTCCGGCATTAGTTTCTCTCAATCCGCCCGGATAACCGGAATATGAATAATAAATCTTATCGTTTAGCTTTTTCCCCGTAAGCATAATCTTATCAGCATTAACTACAACAATAAAATCACCGGTATCGACATGAGGCGTATAGATAGCTTTGTGCTTTCCTCTCAAACGAAGCGCTATTTCACTAGCCAGCCGTCCCAATACCTTACCGGAAGCGTCAACAATAAACCACTCCTTGTTTAACAACGCTGCCTTTGCCGCATAAGTCTTCATAATAAAATCACCGCTTTGGTTAAAAAATTTAAAAGCGATACTTATTTAATTTCATTATACTTGTCAAGTAAAATATTTGGGGATTATATACTTGATACAGGAATATATCCCCTCTTTTTATCACCATTTTTACTATTTATTTCATGTTGATAAAGGAAAAGATGGTGATAAGATGAAGCAATGCTTAGCCACATCACCCCTCTTATTCTTGTCTTTGTGGTTCCAATATGTTTGTGGGTTCTTATGGTAATTACTACGCCATATATGAGAACTAATTGGATACAAGCACCACAAGTGCGAATGCTTTGGACAGTGATTCTTTTTTTTGTATCACTGTATATTCTTTATGCACCCAGTATTCATGGAGATATTATGAAATTACATACGGATTTACCGCGTTGGAGCTATGCCATAGCTGCATTAGCCGGAGCCATTTTTATGTGTGTGTTTTGGTATATTACAGGGCTTGCAATTAATCAATCTCCAAACACGATAGAAGATGATACAATGGCTCATTATCGTGCCGAATTTTTTAAGTTACAACCTTCCCAGATAGAAGCATTGCGAAAGATGAATATTACACATAACGCTAACGATGTATCTGACAGCGATTGGCTGATACTCGAAAACGCAGGTTTTGTTGAACGAAACTTTACTGGAAAAATAGGAATAAAGACGGAATTGAAGCAGCTTGTTGCCCAACTTCTAAAAGAAAAAGTAGAACCTCTACCCCCGAAACAACCTATATCATTATATCAAGTCTTTGAAGACGACTTATTATTTAAATATCATTCATCAGCAATAATAGGCGATGCTGTTTGGCGTACACCCAATAATACTGTGATTAATTACAAGGGAACTGTAGCAGCCGACTTTTCATCTCATGCAAAATTTATCGCGCTTTATTTGCCATTTACGCAGTTTACTTATGAGTTTTGCAAGTTCTTTGCCGATCATTTCCAAGAAATGCTAGATACATCACAACCGCATAGTGATTTTCTTCAAATTTATCCAGGTGAAGGTGGAGTATCGAGTGATAAACTGACGTTTACAGGATTAATCTATGTATATTTCGATGGCATGATGACAGAAGACGAAATATCTGACCTAAAACAGATTTTCAAATTAAAGGGAGTAACAGTTCAATTTCGCGGCAAGGCGTATCTTGAAACTGAATGCCTTCGTCGCAAGATTGAGGGTGAACCGGGGCAGAAATGAATTAATTAACACATTGCCATTGCCACTTAAGGATTTCATGCTACTAGTTTTTTAAATTCCATTTTAGGAGCGCTTAGTAGTTTTATGAGAGTATCCCTGAACAAATACGCATTATTGCGGTTATTAAACCGCCATTCAAATTCATCGAGGTAAGCGTCAAGATGTTTAGCACTGATTTGATGATAAGAACCAACAAGAGAACGCTTGAACAAAGACCAAGCAATATATTATGCTGATTAACCAATCCTCCGTCGCCCTGTTAAATTGTTATAAAATAAGTAATCAGCCCAAAAGTAGGATAAATTTACAATGCACCTAATCCAGCTAATGATATTTTCAGCACAACTCTTGAATCGGTTTCAGTCTGCGTATATTCCAGTCCCAAGCTCCAACATTGACTATGATAAATCAATCCTACTGTATTTTCCACCGTTCTGGAATTTAAGCGATCGAGGCTTGACACAAAGTTGCCGGTAATATTATTTGTAATTTGTGCCTTTAAGTTAACAGTGATTTGTTCAATAGAGTCTAAGGTATAATGATAACCGACTGATAACATATCGCCGCGCCAATCCTTGATATTCAAATCATAATTCGTTTGTGTCCAACCATCATAAATGCTGTACTGATTGCGGACCATAAATGAAAAATACTTATGCGGATTAAAATCAAACTCCATTCCAAGATCGTCGAAAGGACGCCTTTCGGTAGTGGCAATGACAGGAGGAGTAATCCCTTCTATACCCCTTGTAGCGTCGTTAATATTATAAGTTTGAAACAGCTTGAGCCTTAAAAATTCCAGATAACTGTATTTGCCCGCATCATCCCTTACTTTAGCCGTAAAAGTGTTCGTAAGCGACCAAAGAACTCCGTTTTGTCCAGCTATTGCCAACATATAATCAGGGATATTATTCTGCCCTACATTAGGTGTATAGAAATAGGTTATTCCCGGCTTAATTTCATGCTGGATTTTCTCCCAGTTTTGAATCTGGAGATCAAAAATGCGCGACAGTCGACTGCTAATATCTAAAGACGCAGTATACAGCGTCCGATCTCCGCTTTTGTTATCGCCTTGCGCTTGGCTATCATCGCGTATCCAGGCTGTTTCACTAAAGGCAATTTGCGGCGTAATCTTGGCATAGCCGGATATATTCAAAGGCAAAGAAATACTAGGAGATAAATCAAAGAAGTGTCCCTTTTGTCCTTCTCCTCGATAAAAATAATCATAAGTACCGGTGAGTTCATAATACAAAGGAGTTTTTAAGAGAGGTTGTTTGATGCCAGCAGCAACTATCTCCGGATATTTTTGCAGGGTCTGATCATTATTGGCAGTTGAAAAATCATCCGTGGAACTGATCAATCCCGTTAAATTGTAATTAGACCATCCTTTATATACACGGACAGTTGAGTCCAGCGAGCGCAGGTATTGATTAGCCTGAAAAGGAATCGTATTAAACGGATTTCCTTCTGTTGGCGTATAACGGTCGAGGTAATAGTTGTGGGCCGAGAAATCGCGAAAATACCATTCATCGGAAACTTTGTATAAATCAGTTCTCACGTAGAATTCTGGATCAAAGTCTGTTTCGTGATTTAAATAAAACGACCAGCGTTGGTGCATTTCCTGCCAATTGCGGCTGGTTGGGGCATCATTGGCACCCGCCGTTTCAATAATAGGTTTTGTATCCTCCATATAATCACCGTAAAAAGTGCCGAAGGAATGACTGCCCAGATAATATCTAAATTCCACGCCTTCTTTAAATCCTCTGTCTTCAATGTAACGCTGATATAATGTCGCATCCATTTGAGGAGAAATCGCCCAAAAAAAGGGGGTTTCGATGTCGAGGCCATCTTGTCCTGTGGAAAGATAAGGACTAATAAATCCCGATTGGCGTTCAGTTTTTACAGGAAAAGGAACAAAGGGAGAGTAGAAAACCGGCAAGCCTTCTGTGACTAACCGGGCATTTTTCATCAAACCATATCCTTCAATTGTTACGTCCATTTCGCTGCCGGCAATTTCCCAATCCGGATAATCTCCATCGCAGGTTGTGGCTCTCGGCTGTTGAATGAAATATGTCTGTTCTCCGGTCTTTTCGATTTTGTCGCCTTTAATATAAAAATGGTTCCTGGAATAAAAAGCTCGGCCTTTATATGCAACACCGGTTTTATTTTCAATATTGAAAACGATTTTATCTCCTTGCAGGGTATCTTCTCCCATTTTTAGTAAGACATTGCCCCGAGCAGTGGCAATATTATTCTTATTATCTAATTCCACATCATCGGCATTTAAAACGCCGCCGCTGTAATGTATCACTACTTTCCCTTGAGCATGATATTTGTCGAGGAAATTGTCGTAATCCATGCTGTCCGCCTCAATATCCACAGGCTTTTTATCTTCTTTGGTTTCTTCGGCAGAAACTCGGGTGTATGAAATCAGTAACATTCCCATCGCAAAACAAGTAACTATAAATTTATACTTCAATTTCCCGATCAAAATAAACACCTTGTTTATTTATTATTAAAAAATTCAGTATTTCTTAGCACAAGAAACAGTTTTAGGAAACTTTTGTTTTACTTCGCCCGCCAGATAAAGAGAGCCTGTCGCGCAAATTAAATCTTTTTTTTCAGCCAAGGCTTGTGCTTTCTGAATCGCCTGCCCAACATTTTGCGTCACTATCGCCTTACATCCTATTTTCTCCAATACTTTCCAAATGTTATCTGGTGATACAGCACGCTTGGTCTTTAATTTAGTTATAATTATTTTATAGGCGAGAGGAGCTATTTTTTTCAGCATTTGACGATAATCCTTATCGATAAGAGAACTAAAAATAAGAATTAACCGGCGATAGGAAAAATTGTTTTTTAGAGCCCGGCATAAGACGCTAATTCCCGCAGGATTATGCGCGCCATCCAAAAGAAAAAGAGGTTCTTTCTGCAAAAAATCCAGCCGGGCATCCAAGTACGCTTTTTTAAGCCCGGCTCGGATTGCGTCATTATCTATCTTCAAGCCATTTTTATCACTAAGCTCAACTGCAGCCACGGCCAACGCGGCATTTGCCAACTGATGCTCGCCTCGCAGAGAAATAGTTAAGCCGCTCAATTTGCGGTACAGTCCCTGGTAGGCAAAAGAATATTTTTTTTGTTTTACTATTTTTATATCAGCCCCCAATCGATAGAGCTTCGCTTTGCGACGTGAGCATATATTTTTCAACACCTGCAAAACATTTTTTTGTTTTGCCGCTGTAAGGCAAATGCCGTTTTGTTTGATGATACCCGCTTTTTCACGGGTAATTGATTCCAGAGTATTGCCTAGGTAGGCCATATGGTCGAAGGAAATATTGGTGATTATCGAAACCAGCGGCTTACAGACATTGGTGGCATCTAGCCTGCCTCCTAAACCAACCTCTAGGACGGCAATATCCACTTTTTGGCGCTGAAAATAAACAAAGGCAACAGCAGTCAAAAATTCAAAATATGTTAAAGGCTTTTTGATCTTTTCTTTTATATCCGCGATGATTTGGCTAAAGTCTTTCCGGACGATTTTTCTCCCGTTGATAACAATTCTTTCTCGAACGTCAACTAAATGCGGGGAGGTGTAAAGGCCAACCTTATAACCGGCACTATGCAATATAGAAGCGGTCATTGTCGCGGTTGATCCTTTACCGTTTGTACCGGCAATCAATATTGTCTTATAGTCATTTTGCGGATTTCCCATCCGGGACAATAGTTCGGTAATTGTCTCCAATCCAAAATGCATGATATCAACATTTAAGCCGGCAAGATAAGCGGAAGGATCAAATTTTTTCATGTTCGCGTAGAATGATTAAATACGGATTATTTGGCCATCTTCAATAATATGGATTTTTCTATCTTTTATTGCCGCTACTTCTTTGCGGATAACTTCCTGGTAGCTGAGTTTCATGTGATAGAGGTAAATATCCGGTTTTTTGCCTTTCAATTTTTTAAGTTCTCCTTGCAAAGAAAATGGAGTGAGATGTCCTGTTACATCGGCAACATCTTTCATAGAATCGGGCAAAGAGGTTTCGATAAATATGGCCCTGAGTCCTTTAGTTTTTTGGGCAATTTGCCAGACTTCTCGAGTAGGCCCGGTATCGCCTAGGAACATTACGGCTTTACCTTTGAATTCGATCGCGTATCCGACAGTTTCCACGACATGATTAAGATCAATGGTAGTGATTTGTAAATCAGCGATTGTCTGTTTTTTACCAGGTTTGATAATCAGAAATTTTATAAGCGGCTCTTTAGCGCTTGGTATTTTAGAAAAATCCGGCCAGATGACATTGTTAAATAAGTGACGGTGAATGGAATCGAGAATGCCTTTTGTACTAACAATCACTAAAGGTTTTTTCCTGCGTTGAAAAAACATATTATCGGCGAGAAACGTAATATCACGCACGTGATCCAGATGAGCGTGCGTTATAAAAACATAATCTATTTTTAACTGCTCCCGAAGACTTAAGACGGTAGTGACCGTTCCAGCATCCAATAGAACGTTCTGCCCGAGGAGGAAACTTGTTGTATTATAATTAGGAAGCTGTGAGCCGTGACAACCCAGCACCCTTATTTTCATTTTAAGCTCCTCACAGTCAATTATTTTGCAAAGTAGCATACCTTTGCCAAGCAGGCAATGAATTTATAAAAAAGCTTAGAAAAATATAATAGAATAATGTAGTTATTACACAAGTTTAAGAAGCAACTTAATAAATAGTCGTGAAAATTATTAGAGGTAGTTTGTTATCGCAGAAATGCCGTAGGCTCAAATAGTTTTGTAATGTGCAATTCCCGAGCCTGCTTAATTGTTTTCCCCGGTTCACTCGATACTTTGTTCAATTGATAATTATGATGATTATAGGTTTTGGCTAAGGCCGTTCCTCGCCGATTCGGTGAATTGATTAGTTATAGTATATATTTTGCTTCATACAGTGTCGCTGGCGCAGCGTAAAACAGTTTAACGATGCGATGTTACTACAGTGAAAATGCTTTTTGTCTTGCCTCATCTAATAATCCTGGATGAGGTTCGCTGTCACCTCTGATATCTGCAAGAACATCTTCAAGCGCACCGACAAATTGTATTATTTCGTCTTTTGATTTGAGTTCTCCAATTGCAGAATGGATCATTGCAGCCGTTTGATGACATCCTTTTCGATATGTCCTTTCTCGCATTTCATCAACAGTTACGCCTGTTTTAAATTTTGCAAACTCATTGATCTCTTGCAAGTCAGCAATTGTAAATATTTTCGATTCATCTGTCATTAGTCTCCTCCTATAACGCGCCGCATCACAGACGCGAATTACGAGCGTCCTCGTGCATGCGGATCTTGGGCCTTATCGTCGTTTTGATTTCCGGTGGTCACCGGAGAAAAGCTCTTCAACAATAGCAAAAGTGTCTTTAATAGCATCATATGCTTGATCTTTGGTTATAATTACATTGTTTCGCTTTGAATGAAGAACCTCATCAGCTTTTTTTATTACTTTGTCGGCGTTATCCCAATTTCCTTGGTTAACATACTGCTTTATGCTACGCATGAGCACCTTGAGATTATACTCTCGTGTATCTGGAACTGCTGAATTGAATCTCAAATTTTCTCGTCGATCCAATGCCTCAAAACAACCCGTTTCAATGACTGCACGACAGTATATTACTGTGGTCTGAAATAGTCCTAGGGTATAACACTTCCTCAAGTTTTGAAAATGGTGAACAAAATGGCTCGGGAGAGACTCACTGACGATAAGAGTAGCAACTTCGTTTCTTCTTGTAAAGAAGCCTTCATCCACATAATCGGCTGTACCTTCACTGAACAAAGCATCAATATAATCTATACCGTCTTCTGATTCCTGCGAAAAGGAAGTTCCAGTAACTTTAGATAAGACTTCGACCACCCGGTCAATTGTGTAACCATAATTGTCCCTGATTTTCTTTAATTTTAGCTTAAGACTGTCATGGACTTTTAAGGGTTTGCTCTCCGATAAAAAACGTTTTACTTTTTTCTTTGCCTCCAAAGCCTGGTCGATGATTTCAAGATTATTGCATTTTACACTGGCAGTTATCAAGGCAGCGAGTTTTTCAAACTCGCTGACGAGTTCATTGAGACGGGCCAATTTTGCCAATTCATCCTTATCATTTTCCATATAGCACCTCTCGTTTTGTATATGAGGCCCAACAATTAATATACGAACTTCGCTTTTTCCTATAGTCTTGTCGACATTATAACACACAATATTTTTTGTAAAAGTAATAAATCTAATATCTTAAAAATGGGTAGTGGGTCAGTTTGAAATAATTGCCTCTTGTAATGCTTGACCGCTTATATTATATTACAAGCATGAAAAAAGTAAAAGTGAAACATCCTGATTTTTGCCAACTTGCAGCCGCTATCGTTGAGGAGGCTACCGACGAAAATCCACAAGAGCCGGAACCAGAGACTAAAAATCCTCATGCCGTAGCCTTAGGTCGTCTTGGCGGTCTTAAAGGTGGTAAAGCTAGGGCGGACAAACTTACACCTTCACAGCGTAGAAGAATTGCAATAAAAGCTGCTCACGCACGATGGAAGAAAAAATAGGTTATGCGTCTAATTCTGGTTCAGGAAATGGCAATTCAAGAGTTGCACCTTTTCTTGGTAAAACTTTATCCACCATTTTGACATAGCGATTCCATCCGTGTCCATTCGACAGGGCTAATCGCTGAAACATTATTAATGAGTGTAGATGTTGCGCCAATAAGGGGTTGCCTATATCTTCAGTAAGCCATTGATGAAATTTGTTCTTTCTTTTTCCCTTTTCATCTTTCGGGCTTCTTATCTCTAATTCTTTTAGTAAACTAGGCGCTATTCTTTCATATACCAAATCCCTTGTATAATGAGCGACAACACTAAACCTGTTTTTTTGCATTCCCGGCCATGCCCATCCTTTTAATTTATAAATATTCTCGTAAAATTCATCAGGAAATTTCTTAGCCCAAGCTGCTAAGTCTTTTCTTAGAATCATATCTAAATAAGCCTGTAACGCTTCTTTAGGTCTGATTTCCTGATAGCCAGTAGCTTCGTCAACTAGAGCAATAATACCCACACTTGCAAAACCACGCATAAGGATTTCAGCCTTATTTGCTGTTATAATTTGCTGATCTGAGAGAGCGCCTTTTTCACGCGCTGAAAGCCATATTTTGCATATTTCAGGCAGTATTTCAGCTCGCATACCACTTGAAATAACCTTATTTTTACTTTGGTATATCATTGGATTTAATAATATTTTTCTTGTTTCCTCTGGAATAAAAGGCTCTAGGTTTTTAATCGAAATATATTCAGGGAGAATATCCTTTTCGAGAGCGTTTTTTTTCTTCTGCCAGTGTGAACCGCCACCCTTTCTGCCAAGCGCCTTTGCTACGCTTCTTTCGCTTAATACTCTTGTGCCATCCTCTAAAACGGCGCATGGTATTTTAACATCTCCCAAAGAAACGCTTCCGAGGTGTGTTGCTTTTAACAAATTCACTTCCTTGTAAGCCCAACGCTTTTTAGCTGCGTTTTGGGCTATTTCGCTGCGTTTTTCGGGTGTTAGCATCGCCGCCCTAGCCTTGCCGCCTATTGCCTTACCAGTTACTTCTTCATCCATGCTTGCACCTCCACTATAAATTATGCTTGCATTATAAAGAAATATTTTATAAATGCAAGCAAATAATTAAAAATAATGCTTGCAATTGCTTTACCGCTCAAGTATAATAGTTATAACGAAATAAAAAGGGGAATATTATGAATAAGTTAGACATTTCAAAAAAAGCACAAATAATCGGCTGTTTAGTAGAAGGTAACAGCATTCGCGCTACATGCAGAATGACAGGCGCAGCCAAGAACACGGTTACAAAACTTGCTGTCGAAATCGGCAACGCATGCGCTAAATATCAAGATAAAGTTTTTCATGATCTCCCCTGTAAAAAAATTCAATGTGATGAAATATGGTCATTTTGTTATGCGAAAGAAAAAAATGTTCCGGCAGATCATAAGGGAGAATGGGGTTACGGTGATGTTTACACTTGGACGGCTATTGATGCGGATACAAAACTTGTTCCTTCCTTCTTCATCGGACGGCGTGATGCTGAATGCGCTCATGTGTTCATGACTGATCTGGCAAGCCGATTAAAAAACCGTGTTCAATTAACAACGGATGGTCATAGGGCTTATTTAAACGCTGTTGAAAATGCTTTTGGCGGCGATGTTGATTACGCAATGCTGGTTAAAACATATGGCAACCCTCAATCAATAGCCGATCAAAGAAGATATAGTCCTGCTGACTGTACAGGTATTGAAAAATTTTCTATATCTGGCAAACCTGATAAAAAGGATGTTTCGACAAGCTATGTTGAGCGACAAAATTTAACAATGAGAATGTCAATGAGACGTTTCACTAGATTAACAAATGGGTTTAGTAAAAAAATAGAAAACCTTGTAGCCGCAGTATCTTTATATTTTATGCACTATAATTTTTGCAGAGTTCACCAAACATTAAGAGTAACTCCGGCAATGGAAGCAGGGATTACAAATCATGTTTGGGATATTAAAGATATAATTAATTTACATTTAAATAAAGATCAGCTTTTATAGTCAGCATCTCGTATGGCAAGCTCTTCTTTATATGCCTTGTGATATTCTAAAGGGACGATGAAGAATAATATTGAAGATATTAAAAGAAAAAATTTAATCAGCAGATGTATTGTATCTTTCAATAAACCATTCAAATTGAACAATATATTGAAGAGAGATAATATTATCAACGTCCCCGCAAATGCCAAAAAGGTGTAAATAAATTGGGATACCGAGCTCTTGTTTATTCGTGCTTTCCTAATATCTACTAAACCAGTTGCATATTTTTTTACTATTTCGATAACTGCCACTATAAAGCTTAAACCTATCACAAGTATGATATAATAAGGTGCGCAGTAACCGATAGAAGTATCGAACATCATACTCGCTCTGATGAACTTTGAATTTGCTGAAATTTGTTAGCGAAATGAGCAGGAGCGAATCTTGTGTCAGGTAGCCTTTTGAAAAAGCGGTTTTCTTCTTTAGGTTTATGAATTTTCTCAAAATAAACATAATTATAATCAACCACTCTAAAGTGGTTACCGCAAACTTTTCCTTTGGTTGTGAATAAAGAAATTTTCTCGTTTTCTTTCGACATATCTTTCATGGCGGATGTAGCCACGTTTGGATTCTCGAATATCATTTCTACTGGGATGTTTTTCCCTTTAAACGCATCTATGATTTCTTGTTTATTGTAAATATTATCAGTTTCTCCACCATAGATGAGTATTCGTTCTTTCGCCGCAGCTATATCCTCTAAAAGCATTTTGGTCGCTATTAAATCATCATTAGGTCCCTGCCACTCTGTATTCAATTTGTGTGTGTGCACCCATTCACGGTAAAAAATGCGTGCGAGCAGCCATAATGGTACTACCAAAAGTAAAGATATTATTATCACTTCCATAATTAAATATCCTCCTTTCTACAAAAAAAGAAGACCCCACGGCGACCTTGACAGGCGGGGTCTTTCGATGCTAAAACACCAATGATTCTAGATAAATGTTTTATCACCATTCCTGATAAACCGTGTTATTAATTGTGTTAATTATTTTTATGAGCTACTTTTTCCGCTCTGTCAAGTATTTTCGACACCCCTGTCAAGTCATTTTTTACATAATAATCATCATCTTTACTATAAAACTTAATGCAATATTCTTGCCAATTCTAATATAGTAATGGATTTAAAAAAGCAAACTGACCCACTACCTAAAAATGGCAGTTGAACTGGGCTGTAGTGAGCGAATATCCCCGAAACGTTGTGGCTCTAGGCGAAATGAAGCGAAGAGCAGCCGAAGTGTTTGAGCCACTGTAGCGGCGAGTTTTCGGCTGCCGCGACATGAGTCGTAGAGCAACAGTTGCCGGGGATTCTGAGCGAACGAATGCACCTTCAACTGCCACAAGGCTTCTCACATTCACTATAAATGACGTAGGCAATGTTCGTACTAGCCTTTTTCAGAAATTAAGCTCTGCCAGGTATGCCGCTCCAAAAAAGAGCCGGGGACGTTTTGTTCCATCTCTTCGAAAAGCGCAAAGGGTGCGGCAAAAGTCATGAGATGTGGATCATTCAATTGTTTGTGGATATAGACACGCGCGGAAAGATCGGTTAGTCCCACAACGGCACGAGGCTTGGCTGCTTTAGCTTCCCGGTAAGGATAAATGCCGATGGTCTGACACCCGGCGGCATAAGGAATAACAACATTTTCATTATCCCCGCGCCCATAGTTAGCCAGAACGACTAATGCGGAAAGCTGATCGGGATTGACAAAGAATATTATCGTCTGAGGTTTTTCCTTCTTTGTATCAACAGTATCTAACGGCTGGAAAATAACATAAGGCTCAGGAATTTCTGTCAGCGGAAGGTTTTCAATAAATTTTTTAACAAGCGCAGGCGTCTTAACATAGCGTTCCCCATATAAAAAATTATCATAAGCTTCGCCACGCATAAATGGTTTGATTTTTTCGGCCAACTCCGGACCACCTTCTCGCGCGGCATTTCCCGCCGATAAGAAATGGCAGAAACCCTCTTCGCCGCTGGGGAAATTTTTATACTGATTGCCGAAACCCAGGCCGACTCCTCCACCGAAACAGCCAAATGTTTTTATATCGGCAACAGCCGTTTTCCCTTTTGCGGCATGAACAGCAAGCCACATGACACAGCCCCATTTGCCCTCCTGAAACTGCATCGCTCCCTGCGGCTTTTCATTGGACCAGAGCAAAGCCACCGGCTGATATTTGAGCTGAATTGCTTTTGCTATTGCGCTTTCCATTACCTATTCTCCTAATGTAATTCATTTCAAACAGAGACTATAAAGCCGACTATCTCACCAATCCGACTCAGATGCGTATCTGACAACAAAAGATTTTTCTGGATTCCGGATCACCCGGCACGCGTGACCTTTAGGTTATTCGCCCGGCCCTGAGCCCGGAATGACAGAGAAGTTATTTTCTTGCCGGAACACTATACTTTGTGCAGAGGGAAAAATAAAGATACTTTAGTGCCCCGGCCAAATTGACTTTCGATTTCCATTCTGCCGCCATGAGCAATCATCAAATGTTTCACTATCGACAATCCCAGACCTGTTCCGCCTAAATCCCGGGAACGGGTCTTATCTACGCGGTAGAAGCGCTCTCCCAAACGTTGTATTTCATCCTTAGGAACACCGATCCCCGTATCAATTATCGATACCACGGAATGAGCATCAGTTTCATCTGCTGCAATGATGACTTTGCCCGACTCCGGTGTAAATTTAACGGCATTATCTAAAACATTTACCAATATTTGGGTTAGTCTGTCTCTGTCCGCCCTTACCGGCCGTAGTTTTTCAGGCATATTGTTTTCAATGGTTATTTTCTTTGATGTTGCTTTCTTTTCGACTATAGAAATTACATTAGTCACAGCATCACTTAAAAAAACGTTTTCAAAGTTAAATCTTATTTCATTTAACTCAATTTTTGATATTGTCAGCAGATCTTCGACGAGACGATTAAGCCTTTCAGCTTGTTTTAAAATTATATCAATAAATTTTTTCGTCTCATTGATATTATTTATTGCGCCGGCTTTGATTGTTTCCAGATATCCAATAATTGCCGTCAGCGGCGTCCTGATTTCGTGAGTAACATTGGCCACAAAATCTATTCGAATCTTTTCAAGTTTTTTCAACCGTGTTACATCATGAAAGACAATCATCGTTTTTTCTTCTTCCGGATGACCCTGAACGGCAGAGATGCTTACGTTTAAAATAACCGGCTCTATATTACCAAGGGTAATTTCACGAGATACATTTATGCGCGTTTCCTTAAATTCCAAAAAAGCTTTTTGCAAATCAACACTGCGAAAAGCTTCCATCAGCGTTTTACCGTTTATATCTCCGTATTGCTCAGACAATATATTACTCAGCGCCTGATTGACAAATTCGATTTTATCTTCTGTATTGAGAATCAGAACTCCTTCGGTCATGCTGGTAAATGCCGTCATTAGCTTACTTTTCTCTTCGTTGGCCAGCCGAATCTGGCTTTGCAGTTCATCCAACAGATAGTTGATGTTATCGGCCAACTTTTTTGTTTCGTCCGCCGTCTCCAATAAAAGGGTTCCGACCGGATGCCCCTGACGCAATCTTTCGGTAAACCTTTCCATGGCCCGAATCGGCGCTGATAAACGGTAAGAAAAGATCAGCGCAATAACAAGTGCGATAACCGTAACAATCATCATTGCCAGAAAAATAGATTGGTAGACTTTTTCAATCATACTCTGCACATCATCAAGAGGTCGCGCCAACCGGACATAACCTTTGATTTCTGACCCTTCTTTGATGGTAATGGCTACATAGAGCATGTCAATGCCGATGGAGCTGCTAAAGCGGATGGACTTGCCTTTGCCCCGGAGTTTCGCTTCCTGCAATTCCGGGCGGTTCAAATGGTTTTCCATTTTGGCGATATCTTTTTCCGAATCAGCGAACACTTTGCCCTGCGCGTCCACCAGCGTAACCCGCGAACTGGATATCCGGGCGATTTGCTTGAGCTGATCAGACATTTTCTGTGCCGAATTTAAATTAAGTAGTTCGGCATAGGTCAATAGTTCAGCCTCAATCTTACCGGTCATGACTTTTTTGATCTCGTTCTTAATCAATAGATCCAGAATAAAAAAAGACAAGGAAACAATAACCAGATAGCTGAATAATATTTTTAAAAAAAGATTGCGTTTCACGCCTTCTCCTTTTCATTTAAGGTACAGGTTTGATGTCGCACGCATTCACCGGTTACCATATAAGTGACCATATCCGCAATGCCTTTGGCATGATCGGCAATCCGCTCCAGATTCTTCGATACCTGCATAATCAATAAAGCTCTGTGGATCGATTTGGAATTCTCCATCATAAAAGTTAGAAGCTCGCGAAAAATCTGCTCATTGAAATCATCAACTATTTGTTCTGTCTGTCTGACTTTTTCGGCTAGTTCCAGATCGTTTCTAATCAGGGCATCCAGAGAATTTTTAATCATTTCTCCAACGATGTTGGCCATGCGCGGCAAGTCAATATAGGACTTAAGCTGAGGCTCTTCGTTCAGTTGGATCGCCTTCTCGGCAATATTAACGGCCATATCGCCGATTCTTTCCAAATGCCCGGTGATTTTGATCGCCGTCGTAATGAACCTTAAATCTATAGCCGTGGGCTGACGCAGAGCTAGAATCCGGATGCACCTTTCTTCCAGTTCTGAATCTAATTTATCTATTTCATCATCATCTTTAATAACCCTATGAGCGAGATCAGAGTTTCTTTCGGTTAAAGATTGCATCGCCGTCTGAATTGCCTTTTCGGTTAAAGCTCCTAGATAAATAAGGCCATCTTTGATTTCCTGCAGTTCCATTTCATAATGCGAACTTGTGTGCCTTCTTTCTTCCATAAGCGTTTCTCCCATCAAATATCAACCGAACCTGCCGGTGATATAGTCTTCAGTGAGTTTTACCGAGGGTGCGGTAAATATCTTTTCCGTTCTATCAAATTCGATCAATTCCCCCAGCATCAAAAAACCGGTCCAGTCGGACATTCTGGCCGCTTGCTGCATATTATGGGTGACGATAATGATAGTAACATCTTTTTTCAGGGTTTCCAACAGTTCTTCGATCTTGGCGGTGGACAGCGGATCGAGGGCAGATGTCGGCTCGTCAAAGAGCAGGATATCGGGATTGACGGCCAGAGCCCTAGCAATAACGAGTCGCTGTTGCTGCCCGCCGGACAGTTCATAGGCGCTGGCATGGAGCTTGTCCTTAACCTCTGCCCATAAATTCGCATGCCGAAGGGCCTTTTCCGCCCGTTCGGAGCAGTCGGCCATCTTTTTAATGCCCTGCAGCTTAAGTCCATAGGCGATATTGTCAAAGATGCTCATGGGGAAGGGAGTCGGCTTTTGGAAAACCATGCCGATGCGGCTTCGAAGATTAATGATATCAATCGGATTCTTGAGGATGTTCTCCTTCCTCAAGAGTATTTCCCCTTCGTATCGGTGTTTCGGATAGAGGTCATGCATCCTGTTAAAACACCGTAAAAGGGTCGTCTTGCCGCACCCCGAAGGACCAATTAAAGCGGTTACAGTATTTTTATACACCGGCAGATTGATGTTCTTCAGGACATGGATGTCTCCGGAGTAATAAAAGTTCAGGCCTTTGGCTTCTATCTCAATCATTTCAGACACTATTTGTATCTCCACTTGATGATGATTCTTCCCAGTATGGTAAGAAAAAGAATAAAAACCGTAATAACCAATGATGCTGCCCACGCCTGCGTATGCCAGATGGTATAGGGACCCATTGCGTACTGAAAGATGGTGGCCGTCAAGGAAGACATGGAATGGTTCATATCTAAAGAGAAGAAAGAGTTATTGAACGATGTGAACAGGAGCGGCGCCGTCTCCCCCGCTACCCTGGCAATGGAAAGCAGGATGCCGGTCAGGATGCCGGTGGCAGCTCCACGGTAAACCACCTGGATGATTACCTTGTAATAGGGCGCTCCCAGGGCAAAGGCTGCCTCTCTCAGCTCCCAAGACACAAGGGCCAGCATACCTTCCGTGGTCCTGAGAACGACGGGGATCATTATTATGGAGAGGGCGACGGCGCCGGCCCATCCACTGAAGTGGCCCAAAGGTTTTACCATGATTGCGTAGATGAATGTCCCGATGACAATTGAGGGCACGCTGACCATGATATCGGAGAGGATGCTTATTACCTTGGCGATTGTTGTGCCCCGTGCATACTCGGCCAGGAAAGTCCCTCCGAGCACACCGACAGGCACGCCAATCAATGTGGCAAATAATGTTATCATCAACTGGCCGACAAACGCGTTCCTCAGGCCTCCCCCGGAAACACCTATCGGCGTGGGATCGCTGACGAACAAAGAGAGATTCAGTGCTGTAATGCCGTGCACCAGTACATCTCCCAGAATAAAAACGAGCCAGAATAGTCCCAAAAAGGCAGAAATGGTGCTGAAAGATAGGGCGATAAAACCTTCAAATTTTCTTATCTGTTCCCTCTTCACCGGGAATACCTCCCCTCTGCCTTCAGGAGAAAGATTTTGGCGATGGCCAGGAAAATGAAACTCATCATAAAAAGCACCAGGGCCAGATAGAAAAGCGAAGAGAGGTAAATATCTTTGTCTGCTTCGGTAAACTCGTTGGCCAGCGTTACGGTTATGGTCGCGGCGGTATCGAAGAGGGATGTGAATATTTTGTGGTTGTTGCCCAGGACAAATGCAACCGCCATGGTTTCGCCGATCGCCCGTCCCAGCGAAAAAAGGATGCCGCCGAAAACACCCAGCTTTGAATAGGGAATGACGACATCCTTCACAACCTCCCATTTAGTTGCCCCGAGGGCATACGCTGATTCCTTAACCACCGCAGGAGTAAGATTAAAAGAGTCTCTCGCGATGCTGGCCGTAAAGGGTATGATCATGATGCTCAGTATGATGCTGGCGGTCAAAATATCTATGCCCATCGGCGTGCCTTGGAAGAGGACGTTTATCAAAGGGATGCCGGCAGTGGCTTTTTGAAGGACGGGTTCAATGTAATTTCTCATGAGCGGAGAAAGGGTAAATAATCCCCACATGCCGTATATGATGCTCGGAATCGCGGCTAACAGCTCAATAGCAATGCCAATCGGGCCTTTCAAAAAGTTCGGCGCTATTTCCGTTACAAAGATGGCGATGCCCAGGGCCACAGGTATGGCCATGAGCAGCGACAGAACCGTCGTTACAAAGGTTCCATAAATGGTTGTCAACGCGCCGAAGGTTCCCGTTACCGGGTTCCATGCCGTTGAGGTAAGAAATTGAATGATGCCGAACTTTTCTCTGGACAGAGAAGATTCTTTAATAAGAACAAAAAGAATGCCAATAATAAAGAAGACAACCGTGCAGGCGGCAATGGCGGTAATGAAAGAGAAGATGATATCTCCGGGATTTTTTTTAAATGTTACGGCCATTCACATTCTTTCCCTTGGTGATTCATTCAAACATTAACAAGAGACAGCAAAGCAGATGATAGTATAGTACATCATTTGCCTTGCTGTCAAACACTTGCGTCTCTATTGCAGGCCGTTTTCCTTCCAGTAGGCCCTGATTTTATTCTTTAAAGAGTTCGGTAAGGGCACGTAGGTCAGTTCTTTCGCCTTACTGTCGCCGTTCTGAAAGCACCAGTCGTAGAATTTGACTACATTCTTATTCGCCTCCGGCTTTTCCTGTGCCAGGAGGATAAAGGTTGCACCTGCGATAGGCCAGGAATTCTTTCCGGGGGCATTCACGAGCCAGAGGTAAAAATGGTTCTTCGGCTCAAATGTACCGGTGTCGGCCGCATCTTCAAATGCATCAAAGCTGGGTGTGACAAATGTGCCAGCGCCGTTTTTCAAAAGAGTGTAGGTCATCTTGTTCTGTACGGCATAGGCAAACTCGACATAACCGATAGAGTTTGGCGTCGATTGCGTATATTGCGCCACACCTTCATTTCCTTTCCCTCCGATGCCGACAGGCCACTGTACTGCCGTGCCTGCACCGACTTTGCTTTTCCAGTCGGGAGAGACGCCGTTTAGATATTCCGTAAATACGGCCGTCGTCCCCGAACCATCCGATCTATGGACAACCGTAATCTCATTATGAGCAAGCTTCACCTTGGAATTCAAGGACTTAATCTTGTTGTCATCCCAGTATTTTATTTCCCCCAGGAATATCTTGGCCAAGGTGTCGGAATCAAACCTGATATCGCCCGCTTTCACCCCGGCAATGTTAACCACCGGCACCACGCCGCCGATGATAGCGGGAAATTGCAGCAACTTGTCCTTGGCAAGCTGTTCCGGTTTCAGGGGTGCATCAGAGGCGCCAAAGTCCACTGTCCTTTCCGTGATCTGCCTGATGCCGCCGCCCGAACCGATGGACTGGTAATTGAGCTTCACACCGGTCGCCTTGTTGTAGTCAAAGGCCCAGGCCGAGTAAATAGGAAAAGGAAACGTGGCTCCTGCACCGTTAATCGTTTCCGCTGCCCATACCTGCGTAAATGACAGTACCAATGAAAACAAAGTTAATCCGAAAACAAGTCTTTTAAAGTTTTTCGACATGTATTAATTTCCTCCTCATAATATTTTGAAATTATGTATAATAAAGTAATGTTACAATTTGATGACAGGTTAATAAAAATGTAAAAACAATAATGGTTCAGTAGTGAATTTAGTGCAGTACGAAGTTATTTTTTATCGGCGAATTTATAGCCGAATCCTCTTACAGTTAAAATATACTGTGGATTTTCCATATCCTTTTCAATCTGACTTCTCAGCCGTCTTATATGGACGTCAACAGCGCGAGGCGTAACGAAGGTATTATTATCCCAGACTTGATCAAGAATTTGATTTCTTGTGTAAACACGTCCCGGATTCTGGGAAAAAAAGAAAAGAAGTTTTAATTCGGTCGGACTTAAATCTACTTTTTTGCCTCTAACATGGACTTCATAAGAATTATAATCGATCTGTAGCCCCGCATATGTAAACATTTTTTTTAATGGTTGTTTATTTTCATCATAGATACGGCGCAAAATAACCCTTATGCGCGCGATAAGCTCTTTAATGCTAAAGGGTTTGGTAATGTAATCATCCGCTCCAATTTCCAAACCGATTATTTTATCAACTTCATCGCCTTTCGCCGTCAACATAATTATTGGCAGACTTGCCGTCTCCGGATTACGGCGCAAAGCCCTGCAAACATCCATCCCGTTCATTTTCGGCAACATGAGATCAAGAATGATCAGGTTGGGCTTTTGCATTTTGACCATCTTTAGCGCGGCTTCGCCGTCATACGCTTTTACTGTGGAAAACCCTTCTTTCTCCAAATTGTAGGATAAGAGATCAACAATATCTTTTTCATCATCAACAATAAGAATTTTAGCCATAAAATATTTCCAAAAAATAAGGAATTAGCTGAATTTCATGTGCCCAGATATATCTTAAGCGCAAAAACATCCTCTCACACACTCTCCAAATGAAGGAATCTGAGATGAAAAAATAACGTAATTAATCCGGTATTATTTTAAATACTTCATCACCGGGCCGCACGCGATCGGAAACTTTAACACCGATGAAATCACCGGCTACAGCCTTTTGTACTGATTTGTTTTCCACTTCCATAGATTTAATAACATCAATGAAATCAGTAGTGTGTCCGGAAAATTTAATGCTGTCGCCAACAACCAATTCTCCTTCCACTACTTTTACTGCAGCTACCGAAGGTTTTGAGAAAAATTTTACTACTTCACCAATCTTTTTTTCCGCCATAACGACACCTCCATTTTTTTGATATCTGAAGTTGGATCATTTATTAACAAGAACTTCCTTTTTCGTGGAGGAGTATAAGAAATTTGGTTTTGCATGTCAATTAAATTAGGATCAAAACCTGTGGGATTTTTTCTTGACTCTCTATATCTTAACCAAATCTTTCACTTAATGTCACCAAATTGAAACATTGACATGCTATTTTACTGCCGAAATTATGGAAAGAAGGTTAAAAAGGAGATATAAATTTTGAGTAAAATGAATAGCAGTGTAGTTCAATATCCGGTTAAAACAGACACCTCTGTAACAAAGTCAACCAGAGAGCTGATGCATTTGATCGGTATTCAATATGACCGATTGGGCATAAACGTTGGTTCTATCCCTTTCGCACCTGCGGATGCGACCGCCGGAAGCGAATCCGAAATGCAAACGGTGGTAATGGGCAAAAGGACAGATGTCGATCTGCCGCTCGTTATAGAGCAATCCAATTATCTGGCTAATATACGCAAACGAGCCAAATCCGGTGACACACCAGTAAAAATCATGACCGAACTGGAAAAATATTTAAACGCAAACAATGAAGGTATCTGGGAGAACAGCTGGGTGCGCTTCCCCAGGAAAAAGTTGGGGAAATATGCGGAAGAAGTGCTACAGCATGATCTTTCAGCGGATAAAAATAATCCGGCAAAAGGCAAACGCGCGGATATCGGCCGTTTTCTATATCAGCAAAACTCAGAAGATTTTATCCGCATGCCCGTCAGTTATCTTTTAAAACTATCACTTGCCGAGGTCGTAGGCTCACCCAACCTGACTGATCCATTGATCCGTAAAACCGGTCTGAAGGTCATGGATAATTTTCTCAGTGATAATACATCTCCGGAAACATCATCTTTCTATACCATATGCATGCCATCCGCAAACAGCATCGGCAGAAATGTCGCCAACGAGATGGCTATACGCTACCTTCTGGGACAGATTTTGATCATGTATGCCAATAAAAAATTTTCTCTACAGGAAAACGGCCAGGAGGCATTGATGTTTTTCTCGCCGCACCCACCCGTCAGGCAGAAAGTTTTAAGTAATTGTATTTCCGATTCGTTTTATCGCGAACTTTTTATGAATCCCTGCCTTTCCGGCTGGAATAATGGAGAAGAAAAACATGAATACATGCACCTGTGCCACCAAGTGTTGAGCCGCAGCCAGTTTAATGCTGTGTTAAAACTCCGGGAAGCGGGAATCATCACCAATAATCTGGTTTCACTGCCTAATCTTTCCAATATCAGCCTTGCCAACAACGGCACTCATGTCAGCCTGGGCAGTCTAAAACTAAGCTCTCTACTTAGCGACTCATCATCCGGCTATACCCGGCATCATGAGAAATATTTAGGCGATCTGGTTGTAAAAATTGTGGAACACTTTCTTCCACTTTTTGTCGGTACTTATACCGCGGCACCCTACAGGCTCGACTTTACGGATTTTCATCCCGAAAAGGCGCTTGGTTTTCTGCCGCACGAGTTGGATTATACTCATCTGCGCATGCTCTGGCGGCGCTGGCAAAAAAAAGCCGACCTCAATGTATTGGGATATCCGCTGACACCGTTCGGCCCTCGCCAGCTTGACCAGCTGCTTAGCTCCGTCTTTCAGTTAAAAGGAGATTTCGTGCCCGATTTTCGCTTGATCGATTATCTTGTGGCTATCCTGAGCACGGAAAAAAGCCCGGCACTTAACGGCAAACTGCACAATAGTCAGCAGCTTAAACAAGATCTTGCCGACCTCGGTGTTTTTGATACCAAGATGTCACTCTACCTTTTTGATAAGTTGCGCGAATACGACAATATGGGCTTTTCCGGTTTTGAGGGACGCCACTACAGTTTGTTTGATAGCTTTATGCCGGATATGAGCCAGGCAGTCAATCTGCAAAATCTTATCTACCTTCTAGCATTTAAATACATTGCCACAGGCCAGATCAGCCATGAAAACATACCGGACGATCCGTTTATTGAGAGTGAAAGAAGACAGATTATTTTTGGCAGCGCGATTGGCATTCCCACTTTCTTCGTCCATCGAAATACTAGCAATACTTTCCTGAAGCACATCATGGAAAAAACGCAACGGGTCCGGTCAAGCCGCCGCTATACCGGATATAACAGAATTTACAACATTGAATATCGACGCGCTCTGCTCGCGCTCATTCGCGACGATGCGACCGATATAATAGAAATGCTCGGCATGAGAGAGACTATCCGGGATCTGGAATGCCGCATCAATGAGCCGGATCATTTTGCTGCTTCGGGTAAACTAACCCGTGGGATTCTAAATCAGGCGAACGCTCAATCACCAATGACTCTTCCAGCCGACACATTTAATCAGGCAGCAGAAAAATACTATCGCACGGCATTACATAGTCAGCATATAAGAGAATCATTTAATCTTCTGCGCGAAGATATTATTAAACTGGATCAAGCTGCAAGCTACATCAGCCATGAAATGAGAAGCTTACTGCATAGTATCCTGCAGGAAAAAAATCTGCCTTCATTTCTTAAGGCTGTTCAAAGTGAAGTGCTGCAGGAAAAAGCGGCACCGAAGAATCTGGAAAAACTTGTCTATCTTATTCTGGCATACATATATTACAAAAATAATTTATATTTTAAATTTCAGAAATCTCATCATGGGGGAATAAACAATGAGGCATTTGCGTGAAGCATCAATATATTGAGCGCCATACAAGGCAAGTTAATACAGAATTATTATATGGGAATCAGGCTGTTCAGTTTTTGTATTCAAATATACGTGAACAATCTCCCTGGATTTTCCGCAGACTGACCAGTGCACGAGTATCGCGCTTTTTGAGTTACATAAACTATTACGGCATTCTGGCTAATAAAATGAAAGACCATTTGAATCTGCAATCGATGCTGAATATCAATGCCGGAGAGTGTGTTGATCCACCCGAAAAAATGGATTCTTTAAGAAAAATATTTGAGCGGAAAATTCGTTACTGGCAATGCCGTCCAATGCCTAATGACCCAAGCGCAATTGTTTCCCCTGCCGATTCCCGGATGCTCTTTGGGTCTTTTGCCGAAACATCCAACCTATTTATTAAAGGAAAGTTTTTCGACTACGAGGAAATTCTTAGCCACAACAAAGCAACATGGCTTACCGCTTTTCGGGATGGTGATTTTGCCATCTTTCGTTTGACGCCGGAAAAGTATCATTACAATCACACACCGGTTGCCGGTAAGGTTATTGACTTCTATCCAATATCCGGCTCTTACCATGCCTGTAATCCCAACGCCATAGTATCGGTAGTGACTCCTTATTCCAAAAACAAGCGGTTCGTGACCATCATTGATACCGATGTAGAGGGAGGATCCCATGCGGGCATTGTCGCCATGGTTGAGGTAGTGGCCTTAATGATCGGTGACATTGTTCAGTGCTACAGCGAGAAAGAATATGACCAGCCGCTGTCTGTGGGAACGGGAATGTTTATCAAAAAAGGCATGCCCAAGAGCCTGTTTCGTCCAGGCAGCTCTACGGTGGTTCTTATATTTCAGAAAGACAGGGTGAGGTTTGCCGATGATATTGCCGCCAATATGTTTTATCCGGACGCCCAAAGCATCTTCTCCCTTGGTTTCGGTAAATCACTGGTGGAAACCGACGTCAGAGTCCGATCATACATTGGTAGCGCCTATGCACATAAAGGGTCAAACTAATTTTTTTAAACATAGGGAACAGAAGGTCATCATGAACAAAGATAAAACAGCTTCTATTCGTCATTTTCTGGTTCAAAAATTGGAAGATTTACGTACATCAGCTAATCATACAATACTCAAACTTAAAAAAAGTGATGATAAATTTGCTGATCCCTTTGATCAGGCAGCAGTTGAGGCCAGCAAAGCTACTGAGCTTAACTGCCGAGATAAAGAGTGGCATTTACTCCTCGATATCAAGGAAACCATTCTGCGCATTGATCGTGGACTCTTTGGCATTTGCGACCATTGTGGCCACCCAATATCGCAAAAAAAGCTGATGACCGCACCGATGAGCAAGCTTTGCGTAATGTGTCAGGAGAAAATTGAATACCACCATAGCAAATCAAAACGCAAACGCCGGTATGCAGGCAGAACCTCATATAACTATGCTTGATGAAATTTTTTTAATAATTGTTTTTCTTGCGTTAGCGTTTATTTTTCGGTGGGCATTTCAGACATTGCCTAATGAACGATGGCAAATCATCGGCTGCCTTCCATATCGGCGGTTATCAGATGGCCGCTGGCAGGGATGGAATCTAACCTGGTATGGTTTTTTTAACGCCGCAGCCGTAGTATTTGCCGTTTGCATGTTTTTAATTCTGACAGGGTCATTATCCACACCGCTTATTGCCAGCTTACTTATATTGACTCTGCTTTTCGCAACCTGCCTGCCTGCGGCAAAAATGATGGCTTTTTTGATTGAGAATAAGCAGAACACTTTTACTGTCGGCGGCGCATCTTTTATTGGAATCCTTGCCGCTCCATGTATCGTTGCACTGACCAATGTAACGGCAGGTAAATGGCTGGGCTTCAACATTACCCCAATAATTGCTCTGGCGGCCATGTCAGTTGCATATATACTGGGTGAGGGAATCGGCAGGCTGGCTTGTATCAGCTTCGGTTGTTGCTACGGAAAGCCTCTGGCAGACTGTTCCCTTTTGATCAATAAAATATTTCAAAGACACAATTTTATTTTCAGCGGCAAGACAAAGAAAATCGCTTATGCTCATGAGCTCGATGGCCGTGAAGTCATTCCGATTCAGGCCATGACAGCCGTGATTTACAGTTTAACCGGCCTTGTCGGCTGCTATCTTTTTCTAAAAGGTTTTACAACGGCTGCGTTTGTTTTGACGTTGACTGTAACACAACTCTGGCGGGCGCTCTTTGAATTTCTGCGTGCTGATTACCGCGGAGAAGGAAAAATATCCGGCTACCAGATCATGGCTTCGATTGCCTGTTTATATGGCTTATTCATTGCGTATATATTTAACGAGACGCCCGTAGGCACACCGGATTTAGCACTAGGATTTGCAGCCATATGGAATCCTGCTGTATTGATTTTCCTGCTGGCTTTGTGGATAACTACCTTTTTTTACCTAGGGAAAAGCAGAGTTACTACCTCATTAATAGAAATTCATGTGCTTAGGGAAAAAATCTAGCCTTTATCTTAACCCAACTTGTGTAATACCATTTCTAAATCAAAGATGATATCGAGGCGGCAAGGAGGAGGCGACGAGACGTATTGTACGTACGTTGAGGAAGCTGACGACGCTACCAACAAAGATAGCGCTTTGATTTAGAATTGGAATAAGATACGCTTCGAATAAATCTTAATGCTTTATTGACCTGAAAAGATAACTATCACGGGTATTCCACCCTCCGCTTTGCGGGATATTATATTACCCCGCTAAGCTTCGCACGCGGGATTAATTCAGCTTACAGATATTACTGCACTGCGCTTGTAATATCTGAGTTTCATTAACCACGGGTATCTATTAGCCCCTCCGCCTTCGGCGGGATCAATTCGACTTAGAAATTTCAACGCATTTCGTTTTTGAAATTCGAGTCTCATTGATTCAACTTGCCAATTCCGACGTGCGACCTTTAGGTTATACGCTTTGCTTTCGGAATTGGAGTTTCACAAACAAAAAAGGCAGGGTCAAAACCCTGCCTTTTTTGTTATCCTCTAATATAAGATTATCTCTATTCAGCTGATTTTTCTTTCTCTTCCTTTTTGACTTTACTTTTGACCTTAGGTTTTGCTTTTTCTTTCTTTTTCTCCTCAGGAATAGATTCCAAAACTAGTTTCTCTTTATCCTTTTCTTTCGCTTTACCTTTTGCCTTAGGTTTTGCTTTTTCTTTCTTTTTCTCCTCAGGAATAAATTCCAGAATGGAAACAGGGGCATTATCGCCGAAACGGTATCCCACCTTGATTATCCGCGTATAACCGCCTGCGCGCTTGCGGTAACGTTCCGTAAGTTCCCCAAAAAGTTTACTTACTAAAGTTTTATCCCTTACAAAAGCCAGAGCCTGACGACGCGCATGCAAATTACCTTTTTTGCCCAAGGTAATCATCTTTTCAGCCAGTTTCCTCACCTCTTTCGCCTTTGAATCAGTTGTGCGAATACGTTCATGTTTAATTATAGAAGTTACCATATTGCGAAACATGGCTTCCTTATGGCTGGAAGTTCTTCCCAGCTTCCTGCCCGCCTTACCATGATACATTGCCGATATTTTCCTTTCCTAACAATCAAATCGCGAGATATAATGGTACCTTATGCTACTGGTCTTTTTCTTCCCACTGATCAAGATCAAGATTCATCCCAAAAGTTAAACTATATTCACCAAGAATATCTTTAATTTCACTCAATGATTTACGGCCAAAATTCTTTGTTTTAAGCATCTCCGCTTCTGTCTTTTGTACTAACTCTCCAATTGTGTTTATTCCGGCGTTTTTCAAACAATTAGCAGAGCGGACAGAAAGCTCCAAATCCTCTACTGACCGTAACAAAACTTTGTTTATATCCCCTTTTTCATCTTCTTTTATAGGTGGAACTTCTTCCTCAACTTCTTCAAAATTTATAAATACGTCCACTTGTTGTTTCAATATTTTTGCGGAATAGGCAATCGCATCTTCAGGATTTACACTGCCGTCAGTCCATACTTCAAGCACAAGTTTGTCATAATCTGTTATTTGACCGACACGCGCGTGCGAAACGACATAATTTACTTTTTTAACCGGCGAAAAAATAGCATCAATATTGATAGTCCCTTCAGGTTGATCAGGATCAAGTTCTTTTTTCGCCGGAAGGTATCCTTTTCCCATTTTAACTACAAGCTCGACCTTAAACTTTCCTTTACCGGATACAGTGGCAATATAGTGTTCCGGATTCAAAACTTCAATTGTTCCGTCAGTGATTATATCGGCTGCTGTAATAGGCCCGGCATGATCTACATTGATGCGTACTTCTTTTGTGTCCGCTTGTCCCAATCTAAACCGAACGCCTTTTAAGTTCAAAATAATATCGGTTATGTCTTCTTTAATTCCGGGAAGAGTTGAAAATTCATGCAATACGCCATCAATCTTCACAGAAACAATAGCAGCGCCCTGAATTGAAGAAAGCAATACCCTCCTCAACGCATTGCCTAAAGTTATGCCAAAGCCCCTTTCCAAAGGCTGAATGGTAAATTCTCCATACAACCGCGTATGCGTCGCATTATCAACATCAATGCGCTTGGGACGAATTAAACTCGACCAGTTCCTCTGCATAATCAAACCCACCCTTTAGCTGGTTTATAAAAATTATTTTACTTCGAACAAAGTTCTACAATAAGTTGTTCTTGCACCGGCATGGTTAAATCTTCCCTTACCGGCAACATTTTAATAGATGCCTTGAAGTTCTCTTTATCCAATTCCAACCAATGAGGCACACCGCGTCTGGCTACAGTTTCCATTGCTCCCATTATCCGCGTTATCTTACGGCTGCCTTCCTTAACGCAAATTTCATCTCCTGCCTTAAGCAAATATGACGGGATATTAACCGCTTTACCGTTAACTAAAAAATGGCTGTGGGTTATTAATTGCCTTGCTTCTACTCTGGAATTAGTAAATCCCATACGAAAAATCATGTTATCCAGCCTTCTTTCTAGAAACACCAGCAAATTTGTACCCGTAATACCTTTTTGCTGATCGGCCTTTTCAAAATACCCCCTAAACTGCTTTTCTAAAAGCCCATACATCCTTTTGAGCTTTTGCTTTTCACGCAACTGAACACCATAATCAGAATGCTGTTTCTTATGCGCCTGACCATGATCTCCCGGAGCATACCCCCTTCTTTCAAAGGCACATTTTTCCGAATAGCACCTATCGCCTTTAAGAAAAAGTTTCAACCCTTCACGGCGACATAACCTACATGAGGAATCTATATATCTTGCCAAAAAAGCCTCCCTGATTTTCTAATTATTAATTATACTCTGCGACGCTTTGGTGGTCTGCATCCATTGTGTGGAACAGGTGTCACATCACGAATCATAGTAATAGTGAGACCGGCAAGCTGTAATGATCTCAATGCTGACTCACGACCAGCTCCTGGACCCTTTATATATACTTGTACTTTACGCATTCCCTGTTCCTTCGCCTTGCGCACAGCATCTTCCGCCGCCATTTGTGCCGCGAAAGGAGTGCTCTTGCGCGATCCCTTAAATCCCTGCAAACCAGCCGATGACCACGCAACTACATTGCCGCTCAAATCGGTAATTGTTACAATTGTATTATTAAAAGTGGATTGTATGTGCGCAACCCCCTCGGTAATATTTTTCTTTTCCTTTTTCTTTCCCGTCTTTCTGACTGCCTTGACCATTTTCCCTCCGGATCACAGAGTAATCAAATTATTTTTTCTTGCCCGCGATAGAGCGCCGCGGCCCTTTTCTTGTTCGGCTATTCGTATGAGTTCTTTGTCCCCTTACAGGTAGACCTTTACGATGCCGTAAACCACGGTATGCGCCAATATCCATTAATCTCTTAATAGACATAGATATATCACGTCTTAAGTCACCTTCAACCTTAAGATCTTTATCAATTATATTTCTAATTGCTGATATTTCCGAATCGGCAAGTTCGTCAGTTCTTGTATCCGGACTTACACCAGCGTCTTTTAGGATTTGTTTCGCCTTAGTTTGACCAATACCATAAATGTATGTCAAGGCAACTTCCATTCTCTTATTTTTCGGTAAATCAACACCTGAAATTCGTGCCACCTAATAACCTCCTGACTTAAAAAACTAGCCTTGACGCTGCTTATGCTTAGGGTTTTCGCAAATTACCCGCAAAACACCTTTTCGTTTGATGATCTTGCATTTCTCACATATTTTTTTCACAGACGATCTGACTTTCACTTTTTTACTCCCTATTCTCGATAAAAAATATTCTTTACTTCGTCCTGTAAGTAATCCTGCCACGGGTTAAATCATAAGGTGAAAGCTCAACAGTAACTTTATCGCCAGGCAGTATCTTGATGAAATGCATGCGCATCTTACCGGAAATATGAGCTAATACCTTATGCCCATTCTCCAGTTCTACGCGAAACATGGCATTGGGTAGTGGCTCAATCACCCGACCTTCAACTTCAATTGCTTCCTCTTTAGCCATAATTTATTTTTCTATATTCGAGTTTAAAAGCTTTACCTGTTTAATCAATCGAATGATTAATTCAATTTACTTAATATGTCCGGTCCGTTATCGGTAATTGCCACCGAGTGCTCAAAATGAGCTGATAAGCTTCCGTCTTCGGTAACTACAGTCCAGCCGTCGGGCAAGACCTTTACACTGTAATTTTTCTCGTTTACCATAGGCTCAATAGCCAAGATCATGCCGTCTTTTAATTCAATTCCCCTGTCTTTCTTCCCGAAATTGGGAATTTGAGGTTCTTCGTGCAGATTTTTACCAACCCCATGGCCAACATAATCTCTAACAACAGAAAATCCAGCCGACTCCACTGTTGCCTGCACGGCGGCAGAAATAGCACCCAACCTGTTACCTTCTCTCGCTTGTTCTATACCTCTATATAAACTTTGTTCGGTAACCCTAATAAGCTTTGCCGCCTTCTCGGCTACTTTACCAACCGGTAAAGTTATAGTTGCATCGCCAAAAAAACCTCGATAATAAACACCAAAATCAAGCCCGATAATATCGCCTTCTACCAATACCCGTTCGGAAGGCATTCCATGAACAACTACTTCATTTATCGAAGTGCAAAGAGCATGGGGAAAACCTCTGTAACCTTTAAAAGCCGGTTTTGCTCCCCTTTTTGCGGCAATTTCCTCAGCAAATTTATCCAAGTCCTTTGTTCTTACGCCGGGCTTAACTTTTTCTCTGAGCTTACTTAAAACCTCGGCGACGATACGATTACTTGCCCTTGCTTTTTCAATTTCCTCCGGAAGCTTCAGAATTACCATTAGCCTTAAATAACCCTTCGGAAAAATCTTCCCTTATCTCCTGCGGGCAATATGTCCCTTTTTCATGAATCCTTCGTATTGCCTTGTCAGTAAATGTGATTCAATTTGGCTTGCCGTATCCATAGCCACACCAACAACAATCAAAAGAGCAGTGCCGCCAAAGTAAAAAGGTATATTAAATTGACTAATCAAAATGTCGGGCAATACACAGATTATGGAAACATAAATAGCTCCGCTAAAGGTCAGCTTTTCCAAAATATCTTCTATATATTCGGCTGTTTTCTTACCGGGTCTAATTCCCGGAACGTACCCGCCAAATTTTTTCATGTTTTCGGCAACATCATCCGGTTTAAAGGTAACTGCCGTATAAAAAAAGCAAAAGAAAAAAATAGCAACAACATAAAGCAGCTCATAACTCCAACTTCCACGCATCATATAATCAGCGATTTTTTTCATAAACCCCTGCGGAGCAAAATTGGCAATCGTCGCCGGAAACATAAGTACAGATGACGCAAAAATTGGAGGAATGACCCCTGCCGAATTGATCTTCAAAGGTAAATGTGTGGTCTGACCGCCATACATTTTACGACCCACTATCCTTTTTGCGTATTGCACCGGAATGCGGCGTTGTCCACCTTCGACAAATACTATCGCGCCCACTACTAAGATCATCATTATCGTTAGCAACAGCATTACTAATATTCCTAATTCACCTGCAGTCGCCAGTCTGTATGTATTGCCAATGGCCGCCGGCATGCGACAAACAATGCCGGCAAATATTATCAGAGATATGCCGTTGCCTATACCTTTTTCCGTTATCGTTTCACCCAGCCACATAATGAATGCCGTTCCTGATGTCAAGGTGAGAACCGTCATGATGATAAACGGCATTCCCGGTTGTAAAACAATCGGCGCGCCCGAAGGGCCGGCCATTTGTTGCATGCCATAAGCGATACCAAAACCCTGGATCGTACTTAAAACAACCGTGCCGTAACGAGTATATTGCGTAATTTTTCGCCGCCCCGTTTCACCTTCCTTCGAAAGCCTCTCCAAATGAGGCACAGCAACAGTCAATAGCTGTAGAATAATGGAAGAACTGATATAGGGCATAATGCCGAGAGCGAAAATGGAGAAATTACTAAAAGCGCCACCGGCAAACATATCCATCAGACCGAACAAAGAACCTTTGGCATGTTCAAAATAAGCTAACAGAGCTACATTATCAATTCCCGGAGTTGGAATATATACGCCGATCCGATAAACGGCTAAAAGAAGGACCGTAAATAAAATCCTTCTTTGTAATTCCGGAATCTTGGATACGCCTCCCAGTCCTTCTAACAAATTATATTACCTCTTCTACGGAACCGCCGGCGGCGGTTATTTTTTCTTTTGCAGCCTGACTAACTTTGGCTACTTTTAAAATAATGGGAAAATCAATATTGCCTTTAGCCAAAATTTTTATGCCATCTCCTTTTTTCTTCACAATACCACTAGCCCAAAGAGCCTCTTTATCAATGATGGCGCCTTTACTGAATTTACGGCACAAATCGATTAGATTTACCGCAATAAATCTTTCGCGGAAGGGATTGCGGAAACCTCGCTTAGGTAATCTCCGGGAAAGCGGCATCTGCCCTCCTTCAAAACCAGCGCGCACCTTGCCGCCGGAACGAGCCTTTTGACCCTTTTCACCTCTACCGGCTGTTTTACCCTGCCCGGAAGCGTCACCGCGGCCAACTCGTTTTCTTTTTTTCGTTGCACCGGCCGGAGACTTAAGCGAACTCAAATTCATAACCTACTCCTTCGACTCTTCTACAGAAACTAAATGGGAGACTTTATTTATCATACCGCGGGTCTGCGGAGTGTCGGCTAAAATTACAATGTTATTTAATTTTTTCAAACCCATGCCGCGCAGTACTTTCCTTTGTTTTTCCGGACGGCCGATTTCGCTCATCACCATTTTAATTTTTAACATTTTACCCACTTTAAGCTACCTCAATAGTGTCATTAATATGACATTAACAAAATTATTTCCCTCTTTGTGCGGCAATATCCGCCGGGTCTTTTAACTGGCAAAGACCCTCGAGAGTGGCTTTGACTAAATTGTGTGGATTATGAGAACCTAGGCATTTTGTTAAAATATTGCTAACGCCCGCAACTTCCAATACTGCTCTGACGGCGCCCCCGGCAATAAGACCTGTTCCTTCCGATGCGGGTTTTAACAATACCTTACCCGCGCCATAACTGCCTATCACTTCGTAAGGGATCGTTCTATTTGTAATGGCAACTTTCACCATGGTTTTTTTTGCCATATCCATGCCCTTGCGGATAGCTTCCGGCACTTCGTGCGCTTTGCCCAAACCGGCTCCGATCATCCCTTTACCATCACCGACGACAACTATGGCGCTAAAACGAAACCGCCTGCCTCCCTTGACCACTTTTGCCGTCCGGTTAATGGTAACAACCCGGTCCAGGAGCTCTACATCTTTCATTTCTTTTTTATCCAACGCTTCTTCCCTTATCCTAAGTATTATAGTAAAAAGCTGAAATTAAAATTTAAGACCATTTTCCCGCGCCGCATCGGCCAATGCTTTAACGCGGCCGTGATAGAGAAACCTGCCTCTATCAAAAACGACTTTATTTACTCCTATGGACAGTAGGCGTTCCGCGATTAACTTGCCTACTTCCTTTGCCACCTCTACTTTTTTCTTGCCTTTAATTTTTTTAGATAAATCCTTGCTCAAAGTTGACGCTATTGCCAATGTAGCCGACTGAGTATCATTAATGGCTTGCACATAAATATGTTTATCACTCCGGAATACCGAAAGGCGAGGCCTTTCCTTAGTTCCAATGATTTTGCCTCTTACTCTTTTTTCTCTTTTTAATCTAATTTTTAATGTCTTTTTGGAAGCCAATTTTCTACCTCATTAACGGCTAAATAAAAATTTCGTATGTTTAATTAGTTCAGGCGCTGGCCGACTTACCGGCTTTGCGCTTGATGTACTCACCAACATACTTAATACCCTTGCCTTTATAAGGCTCTGGTTTTTTTAACGCTCTGATTTCCGCTGCAACGCGGCCAACCAGTTGCTTATCGATACCGGAAACAAATATATTTATTTGTTTATCCACCTTAACTTCTATTCCTTTGGGAATATTGTACTGTACCGGACTGGAAAACCCTAAAATCAACTTCAGAGTGTTTCCGGTTGCTTCGGCACGATAACCGACCCCGGATATTTCCAATCGTTTTTCAAAACCATTGCTGACACCATTTACCATGTTTCCGATTATAGTTCTGGCTAAACCATGATAAGACCGGGCAAGCCGCTCATCCGATTTTCTTTCAATGACCAGATTGCCGTCAGCAACGGCCATAGTTATCCCCTCGGGCAATTTCGACGATAACGCTCCCTTGGGTCCTTCTACTTTAACAATACCGCCACTTTGGCTGATTTTAACATTTTTAGGAAAAGTAATCGGTTTTTTGCCTATTCTCGACATTAACAAGCTCTCCTGCTTAACATCATTTATTAAAATTACCAAACCTTACAAAGAATTTCTCCGCCAACATTCAACTCCCTGGCTTCTTGATCTGTAATCACACCGTGTGACGTTGAAAGAATAGAGACGCCAAAACCGTTCAAAACTTTAGGAATACTATCGGAGGCTACATAAACTCGGCGTCCCGGTTTGCTCACCCTTTTAATATCGGTAATAACGGCACGTTTGGTATCGGGGTACTTCAGCATTATTTTTAACATCTGCTGCCCTTTTTCATCTTTCACATTATCGTAGCTATTGATATATCCTGCCTTCTTCAATACTTTGGCAATATTGATATTCATCTGCGATGCATAAACATTAACACTCTTGAACCGCGCCTTATTCGCATTTCTAATTCTCGTAAGCATATCGGCAATAGGATCGGTCATCCCCATGCTTTTTCTCCTTAACTCAAAGTTACCAACTCGATTTTATTACACCCGGAAGCTCTCCCTGCAAGGCAAGTTTCCGCAAACAAATTCTGCACATGTCAAATTTTCTATAATACGCTCGCGGCCGGCCGCATAGCGGGCAGCGGTTATATTCTCTTACCGAAAACTTCATTTTTCTTTTCGCTTTCGCAATTAATGACTTCTTTGCCACACTAAATTCCTCCGGAGATTCCTCTTTTAATTCTTAAAAGGCACACCCATCAGTTTCAATAAAACCCTTGCTTCTTTATCAGTTTTTGCCGTAGTCACGATTGTAATGTTCATTCCTTTTACCTTTTCCACCTTATCGTATTCAATTTCCGGGAATATTATTTGTTCCTGTAAACCTATGGAAAAATTTCCCCTACCGTCAAACGCATTAGGCGATATACCGCGGAAATCTCTTACCTTGGGTAAAGCAACATTTACCAAACGGTCAAAAAACTCATACATGATTTCTTTTCTTAAGATAACCGAGCAGCCGATCGGCATTCCCTGTCTTAATTTAAAGGTCGCTATGGATTTCTTCGCTTTAGTTACTACAGGTTTTTGTCCGGTAATCATAGCCAACTCTTGCACGGCACTATCAATAATTTTTATGTTTTGAATCGCTTCGCCAAGACCCATATTAATGACTATTTTTTCCATCTTGGGCACTTGCATTGGATTTTTGTAATTAAATTCTTCAATCAGAGCCGGAACTACTTTTTTTAAATAATAACTTTTTAATCTTGCCATTTCCCCTTAACCTACACCGATTACGTCGTTACATTTGCTGCAAATGCGTACCTTCTTCCCATCTTCGAGCATCTTATTTCTTACTCTAACTGCTGTGTTGCATTTATTACACAATAAGCTGACTTTAGAAATATGAATTGAGCCCTCTTTTTCCACTACACCGCCCTTAGTTTTTTGGTCGGGTTTTTTATGCTTCTTGATCATATTAACTTTTTCTATTACTATTCTGTCCTTCTCTGGAATAGCTTTCAGTATCTTGCCGGTTTTTCCCTTATCTTTACCGGCAAGAATTTTAACCATATCCCCTTTTTTCAATTTGCTTAAACTCATTTTCTTCCTCTGCAAAACATTTTTACAAAACCTCTGGAGCTAGAGATATAATCTTCATGAACTGTTTTGCTCTCAGTTCACGAGCAACAGGCCCGAAAATTCTTGTTCCAACTGGTTCCATCTGGTTGGAAATTAAAACCGCCGAGTTGTCATCAAACTTCAGATAAGAACCGTCCGGCCTTTTTACTTCCTTAACAGTACGCACGATGACTGCCTTCATCACGTCGCCTTTTTTTACCTTGGAATTCGGAATTGCTTCTTTTACCGAAACCACAATTACATCCCCCAAACTGGCATAACGACGCTTTGATCCGCCAAGCACCTTAATGCAAGCAACCTTCTTGGCGCCGGAATTATCCGCAACATTTAATATGGTCTGCATCTGAATCATAAAAAAAACTCCATCAAATCAGCTCGTTTGCTGAATTACTCCCTATTTTGCCCGCTCCATAATTTCCAGCATACGCCAGCGCTTTTCCTTGCTCAACGGTCGCGCCTCAATAATCAGAACGGTATCTCCCACTTTGCACTGATTTTGCTCATCATGGGCCTTGTATTTCACGTGTTTGCGCACATACTTATGAAAAACAGGATGTTTTACCAAACGTTCGGCTTTTACTACGATTGTCTTATCCATCTTATCGCTTATTACTACGCCCTTAATCGTGCGCTTGTTCCCACGCTCACCCATGTTAACTTGCAGCCTCCTTTGTTTTCAGTACCGTTTTGATGCGAGCAATGTCCTTGCGGATTTTCCCCAGCATTGCTGTCGATTCCAACTGGTCTGATGCATGACGAATTCGCAACCGAAAAAGTTCTTCTACTAAATCACTGTTTTTTTGTTTGAGTTCTTCAATTCCCAGATCTCTGATTTCCTTAAATTTCATCAGATATCTCCCTCGCTAAAAACTTTGTTGTAATAGGCAACTTATGTGCCGCCAGGCGAAATGCTTCTTTAGCTACTTCCCTTGTTACACCTTCCATCTCATAGAGAACAGAACCGGGTTTAACTACAGCTACCCATCCTTCGGGCGCGCCCTTTCCTTTGCCCATACGAGTTTCGGCTGGCTTCTTGGTGACTGGCTTATGAGGATAAACCCTGATCCAAATCTTACCACCGCGCTTGACATGACGAGTCATCGCTATACGTGCTGCTTCAATTTGTCTGGAAGTAATCCAGCCGCATTCTGCCGCTTGCAATCCATATTCACCAAAAGCAATCGAGCTTCCTCTTGTTGCTTTGCCTCCCATGCGGCCTTTTTGCATCTTTCTATATTTTACCCTTTTCGGCATTAACATAAGCTAAAACTCCCGTTAGTCCTTACAACTATTTTCGTTATTCGATATATGCCAGATAAATAATCCAGCAAGATGCTTATTGTTTTACGTTCTTCGACGGTAATACCTCTCCGTGAAAAATTAACACTTTAACCCCGATCAGCCCATATGCCGTATGGGCTTCAATAAAACCATAATCAATGTCGGCACGCAGAGTGTGCAGAGGCACTCGACCTTCCCTATACCATTCGGATCGCGACATTTCAGCTCCGCCTAATCTGCCGGAACAGGTAATTTTAATTCCCTTCGCTCCAAATTTCAGGGCATAACCAACACACTTTTTCATAGCTCGACGAAAGGCCACTCTTCTTTCCAATTGCATGGCAACATTTTCCGCAACTAATTGGGCATCCACTTCCGGTTTACGCACTTCTAAAATATTTATTATAATTTCTGATTGAGTAAATTTTTCCGTATCGGCTTTTAGCTTCTCGATTTCCGAGCCTTTTTTACCTATAATCACACCGGGCCTAGCCGAGTAAATATTTACCTTAGCCTTATTAGCTGCTCGTTCAATTTCAATTTTGGAAATACCGGCATGATAAAGCTTTTTCTTGAGGTATTTTCTAATTTGTACATCCTCGTGCAACAGTTCGCTGTAACTCTTATCGGCAAACCAAACTGATTGCCATTTTTTAATATAACCTAATCGTAATCCTACCGGGTTAACCTTCTGACCCAATATCGTACCTCCTTACATTTCATCCAAAACAACTGTAATATGTGTAGTTCTTTTCTTGATTCCTGCCGCTTTTCCTTGAGCTCTTGCCCTCCATCGTTTTAATGTCGGCCCCTGACCTACGAATATTTCTTTCACGTAAAGAATATTTTCGTCAATATTAGGATTCTGGGCAGCATTGGCCAGAGCTGATTTAAGAACCTTAGCCACAATACCTGCCGCATACTTTCTGGTGTAAAGAAGGATTTTATTAGCTTCCTGCACCTTCTTTCCTCTTACCAAATCAACCACCAACCTGACTTTCTGCGGCGACATCCTTATATATTTTGCAACTGCTTTTGCTTCCATGTTAAATCAACTCCAAACTTATCAAACATAGCCTCGAAGAACTATGTTGTAGTAGTGCTGGTAGTGGTTGTGGCTGCTGTCGTGGTAGTAGTACGGACTTTCGTTTTCCGGTCACCTGAATGCGAATGAAAAGTCCTCGTCGGTGCAAACTCTCCGAGCTTATGCCCTACCATATTCTCAGTTACATACACGGGAATGAATTTTTTCCCATTATGCACGGCGAACGTGTAACCAATCAGTTCCGGTGTTATTGTTGAACGCCGCGACCAAGTCTTAATGACATTTTTGCTGCCTTCGGTCTCCATTTTCCTGACCCTTGTCAGCAGCCTTTCTTCAATATATGGACCTTTCTTGATCGAACGTGCCACGTTTTTTAATCCCTTCTCTTTACAATATATTTATCGGTTCTCTTGTTTTTCCGCGTTTTGTGACCTTTTGTCGGTATGCCCCAAGGTGTACAGGGATGCCGACCGCCGGAAGATTTACCTTCACCACCACCCATCGGATGGTCAACCGGATTCATCACTACGCCGCGAACATGAGGCCTTTTACCGAGCCATCGGGTACGGCCAGCTTTGCCAATACTGATGTTTTCGTGTTCGTTATTGCCAACTTGCCCGATAGTGGCCATACACTCAATAAATACTTTACGAACTTCACCTGATGGAAGCCTTACCTGAGCGTAACTGCCTTCTTTCGCCATTAACTGACCATAAGCTCCGGCAGAACGTATTAACTGTCCACCGCGGCCAACTTTCAATTCCACATTGTGAATTAATGATCCCAAAGGGATATATTTTAAGGGAACAGCATTACCGGGTTTAATATCCGCCTCTTCACCACTAATTATAGTATCTCCGACATTGACTTGTGCCGGTGCAACAATGTATTTTTTTTCACCGTCACGATAATTGAGCAGCGCTATTCTAGCTGTCCTGTTCGGATCATACTCGATTGCAGCAACTTTCGCCGGAATGTCCGTTTTACTTCGGCAAAAATCTATAATGCGATATTTCCTTTTATGACCGCCGCCGATATGACGCATTGTAATCCTTCCATAACTATTGCGCCCACCGGTTTTCTTCAGAGGCTGCACAAGGCTTTTCACTGGTTCAGCAGAAGTAATTTCTGCAAAATCGGCAACGCTCTGGAATCTCCTCCCCGCCGATGTCGGTTTATATTTAATAATTCCCATTTGCCTAATCCTTAATTCTTTCTATGCGCCTTCAGAAATTTCAATACGATTACCGGCTACTAAAGTTACGATTGCCTTTTTCCACGAACTCTTTTGTCCTATAATCCGGCCCAGTCTTTTCTTTTTTCCTAAAACGTGCATAATACGAATATCGGCAACCTTGACTTTAAAAAGTTTTTCCACCGCTGCGCTGATTTCTATCTTATTTGCTTGACGATCAACTTCAAAAAAATATTTATTCGATTTCTCCCGCGCCGCGGTGCTTTTTTCTGTAACCAGTATTCTTTTAATAATCTGATGTACTTCCATTATTTAAGCAATGCTCCCTCAAGCTTCTTTATAGAAGGCTCAAAAAGGACTAAATGCTCATGATTCAAAATATCATAAACATTAATACCATCCGACCTGATCATTTTAATACTTTTTATATTCCGTGACGATTTTTGCAAAGTAATATCATCATCAGCTAAAACAAAAAGCGCTTTTTTCAGATCGAAAAGATCAACAACACTTTTAAATATGCGGGTACTGATCTTTTCCATCGGAAAATCTTTGAGAATCAGCATTTTATCTTGTTTGAACTTCATGCTCAACGCGCTGATCACAGCTTTTTTACGTACTTTTTTCGGTACGCTGTAAGAAAAATCGCGGGGATGAGGTCCAAAAACAATTCCTCCGCCTCGCCAAATAGGTGATCTTATCGTTCCGGCTCTGGCTCTTCCTGTTCCTTTTTGCCGCCAAGGCTTTTTCCCGCCCCCACTGACATCGTGCCTGGTTTTGGTAGAAGCAGTGCCGGAACGTCGCGAAGCCAATTGCATTTTAACAACATCGTATACAATTGCTTCGTTGACTTCAGCGCCGAATACGGCGTCATTTAACTCAACTTTAGCGACTTTCTTCTTTTTGATATCGAAAACATCTGCAACTGCCATTTTTATGTCTCCAGTAACTTAAGCGCTTTTTTTCTTGGCTTGCTTAATCAACACAAAACCATTTTTACTGCCGGGAATAGAACCTCTTAACAAAAGCAAATTTCTATCGGCACGAACTTGCCATACCTGCAAATTCTGGATAGTTTTACGAACATTGCCCATATGGCCGCCCATTTTTGTCCCTTTAAATACTCGCGACGGATCAGCACTGGCACCGATAGATCCGGGAGCTCGATGGAACATCGAACCGTGCGTCGCCCTACCACCACGAAATCCGTGTCTCTTTACAACACCGGCAAAACCTTTGCCTTTAGAAGTTCCGGCAACATCGACAAAATCACCGGCTTTAAATATATCTGCTGTAATTTCCTGTCCAATTTCATGCTTACCTGATTGTGCGGGGAATTCTTTTAGAAAACGGAAGTACCCTTTTTTTGCCTTATTGAAGTGACCCTGCAGAGGCTTGATTACATTTTTCTGCTTTTTTCTCCCATAACCAAGCTGAATTGCATCATACCCCTCTTTATCTTTCATTTTTACCTGAACGATAACGGACGGCTCAACTTCAATAACAGTGACACCGACGGCAGCTCCGTCATCGGCAAATACTTGAGTCATTCCCAACTTTTTTCCAATTATTCCCTTGTTCATCATCATCCAACTTTTTAATAAATATAAAGCCAATAATCCCCATTTTGGAGAATGGCGGTAATCCTTACCATCTTCCAACGCCTAATACTAAATGCCTAAGCTTTTATCTCCACATCCACTCCGGCGGAAAGATCCAATTTCATCAGAGCATCCACCGTAGCTTGCGTAGGCTCCACAATATCAATTAATCTTTTATGTGTTCTGATTTCAAACTGCTCGCGGGATTTTTTATCCACGTGCGGTGAGCGATTTACACAATACTTATTGATTTCCGTAGGAATAGGTATAGGACCGGCAACACGTGCGCCAGTCCTTTTTGCAGTTTCGACTATTTCTTCTACAGAGCGATCCAATAGTTTATAATCGTAAGCTTTGAGACGAATTCTTATTTTCTGTTCTTTCATTGATCGGATAACCTATTTCCTGTGTTTATTCAATAATCTTGCTTACGACTCCGGCACCTACTGTTTTTCCACCCTCACGAATAGCAAATCTCAATTGCTCTTCCATAGCAATGGGCGTAATCAACTCCACCGTCATTTTAACATTATCACCGGGCATAACCATTTCTACACCTTCCGGCAGTGTAGCCACGCCGGTCACGTCAGTTGTACGGAAATAGAACTGCGGCCGGTACCCGGAAAAGAAGGGTGTATGCCGGCCACCTTCCTCCTTGGTTAAAATGTAAACAGCCGCTTCAAATTTCGTATGCGGAGTAATCGAACCGGGCTTGGCAATTACCTGGCCTCTTTCCACTTCTTCACGTTTGATACCTCTTAAAAGCAAACCGACGTCGTCACCGGCACGACCTTCATCGAGGGTTTTACGGAACATCTCCACACCGGTAACAACCGTTTTAAAAGTTGGTCTAATTCCGATAATTTCTACTTCTTCGCCAACCTTGACAATGCCTCTGTCGACTCTGCCTGTAACAACTGTACCACGGCCGGAAATGGTGAAAACGTCTCCCACCGGCATAAGGAAGGGTTTTTCTGTATCACGTTTAGGCTGGGGAATGTAATCATCTACAGCAGCCATAAGTTCCCAAATGGATTTGGCCTCAGGCGAATCAGGATCGTCCGATTCCAAAGCTTTTAGCGCTGAGCCGCGAATAATGGGAATTTTGTCGCCGGGGAATTCATATTGATTTAAAAGTTCTCTTAATTCGAGTTCTACCAAGTCGAGAAGTTCGGGATCATCAACCAAATCCACTTTATTAAGATAAACGACAATATAAGGAACCTGAACCTGTCGGGCAAGGAGAATATGTTCTCTGGTTTGGGGCATAGGACCGTCGGAGGCGGCAACAACAAGGATAGTCCCATCCATATGAGCAGCACCGGAAATCATATTCTTAATATAGTCGGCGTGACCGGGACAATCCACATGAGCATAGTGTCTTTTGGCCGTTTCATATTCCACGTGGGAAATATTGATCGTAACTCCTCTTTCTTTTTCTTCGGGAGCATTATCAATAGAATCGAAAGGTCGAAATTCAGCAAAACCTTTCTTAGCCAAATGTTTGGTAATAGCTGCTGTTAGCGTTGTCTTACCGTGGTCAACGTGACCGATTGTTCCGATATTTAAATGCGGCTTAGTCCTTTCAAATTTTTTCTTAGCCATGTCAATTTACCTCCTTAACTTTGAGTGGTTACTGTTCTTGTCGTTTAAGTATTATTTCCTTATTTAATTTATTAAAATTTATAATGGGCGAAAGCTTTATTTGCTTCAGCCATTTTATGCACAGCCTCTCTTTTCTTGATCGCCCCACCACGGTTATTGGCGGCATCAATCAATTCAGCCGCCAGCTTTTCTCTCATAGTCTTCTCCGTGCGCTCCTGAGCATTTGTAATCAACCAGCGAATCGCCAAAGCTGTACGCCTACCTGGCAGAACTTCCGTAGGCACCTGATAAGTAGAACCACCGACACGTCTTGATTTCACCTCGATTACCGGCTTTACGTTATTTACGGCTTTTTCGAAAAATTCGACAGGCTGTTCTTTCACTTTCTTCTCAATAATGTCAAACGCACCATAAAGGATACTTTCGGCAATACTTTTCTTGCCCCGCTTCAACAAGGAATTTACAAATTTTGCTACCAGTTTATTATTAAATTTAGGATCGGGCAAAATATCCCTTTTTTCTATCTCACGTCTTCTCGGCATTAAACTATCCCCGTCTAACTTGGCTTTTTAGCTCCGTATTTTGACCTACCCTGTTTACGATCTTGAACGCCCACAGCATCAAGCGTACCCCTGACAATATGATACCTTACGCCAGGCAAATCCTTAACCCTACCTCCGCGCACCAGAACAACGGAATGCTCCTGCAGATTATGACCAATACCCGGGATATATGAAGAGACTTCATAACCTGTAGTAAGACGAACTCTCGCCACTTTACGCAGGGCTGAATTCGGTTTTTTTGGGGTTGTCGTATATACCCTGACACAAACACCGCGGCGCTGCGGCGAACCTGCCAGTGCCGGAGTATTCGTTTTCTTCTGTATTTTAATTCTGCCTTTCCGAACTAATTGGCTAATCGTCGGCATTTTTCCTCCAAAACTAACTAAATATCTTCCACTATTTTTATCAACAGCAACAAATCTGTATTTGCTATCAATTAACCCTACATATGTCAAGTATTTTCTGAACTTTGTTCAAATTTATTCCAAACTGACGCCAGGATTATTATCTTCAAGTTGAATGCCTAATTTCCTGTACATCACTAAACCAGTACCCGCCGTTATCAACCTGCCCATAATGACGTTCTCTTTGAGTCCTCTCAAATAATCCGTTTTACCCGAAAGAGAGGCTTCAGTAAGCACTCTGGTAGTTTCCTGGAATGAAGCGGCAGAAATAAAGCTCTGGGTGCTCAAAGATGCTTTGGTAATACCTAAAAGCAAAGGTTCACCTATGGCCGGACGGCCTCCTTGAGCCATAACCTTTTCATTCTCTTCCTGAAAGCGGTAGCGTTCAACCTGCTCGTCAGCAAGTAACACTGTATCACCCGGATCCGCAACGCGAACCCTCCGTAACATTTGGCGGACTATAACTTCCATATGTTTGTCGTTAATTTTAACTCCCTGTAATCGATAAACTTCCTGCACTTCATCAACCAAATATCTAGCCAGTTCCTTCTCTCCCTTAATGGCTAAAAGATCATGAGGATTATTAACACCGTCCATCAAAGCATCGCCTGGTGTTACACTGTCGCCTTCCTGAACGCTGATATGTTTGCCTTTGGCAATAAGGTACTCTTTTTCCTCTCCAATTTCCGGGGTAACAATGATCTTGCGCTTGCCTTTGGCGTCCTTGCCATAAGAGACAACACCTTCAATTTCACTGATGACTGCAAAATCTTTTGGCTTACGGGCTTCAAAAAGCTCCGCCACTCGAGGCAAACCACCCGTTATATCCTTAGTTTTAGTTGTTTCCCGGGGAATCTTTGCAATAATATCTCCCGCATGAACTTGATCCCCCTCAGAAACGACTATGTTAACCCCAACGGATAATAAATAACGGGCAACAGAATTCGTACCAGCTATTTTGGCCGTTTTCCCTTTATTATCTTTTATCGAAACACGTGGTCTTAAATCACCGCCTTTAAATTCGATAACAACCTTACGGGACAAGCCGGTGACTTCATCAACTTGCTCTTGCATCGTTTTCCCTTCAATGATGTCGCCATATTTGATCGTTCCATCAACTTCAGCCAGAATCGGTATGGAGAAAGGATCCCATTCGGCAATTAATTGCCCACGCTTGACAGAGCTATTATCTTTTACCTTCAAATGCGCGCCATAAGGTACCGTATACTTACCGCGACTTCTTTTCTGTTCATCCAAAACATGGACTTCCCCATGACGGTTCATCACGACGAATTCATCTTCTCTCGTTTTTACAGTATTTAAATTAACGAATTTAATCACGCCGTCATGGCGCGCTTCCAGGGTGGAGTGTTCGTCGAACTTTGCCGTACCGCCGATGTGGAACGTTCTCATTGTTAACTGGGTTCCCGGCTCGCCAATGGACTGAGCGGCAACAATACCGACTGCTTCACCGATATTAACCAAGTGGCCATGAGCCAGATCTCTTCCGTAACACATGGCACAAACACCATGCTTAGAATGGCAGGTTAAAACCGAGCGGATGTTAACCCTTTCAATGCCGGAACGATCGATCTTTTCCGCCAGTGCCTCATCTATGGCCTCATTGGCTTTAACGATGACTTCAGAGGTAAATGGATCTTTAATTTCCTGTAGAGCGACTCGACCCAAAACACGCTCTCCGGCTGCCTCTATGATTTCACCGCCTTCCATAAGTGCCGAAACGTAAATTCCATCCACTGTTTCGCAATCATTCTCGGTAATTATGCAATCTTGCGCGACATCCACCAACCTTCTGGTCAGATAGCCGGAATTAGCTGTTTTCAATGCCGTATCGGCCAAACCCTTACGAGCGCCGTGAGTAGAAATAAAATATTGGAGCACCGTTAAGCCTTCACGGAAATTTGCCGTAATCGGCGTCTCAATGATTTCTCCCGATGGCTTGGCCATCAATCCACGCATGCCGGCCAATTGTCTTAATTGCACCCCGGAACCGCGGGCGCCGGAATCGGCCATCATATATATAGGATTGAAACTTTCAATTTTACGCTTCTTGCCTTCAGCACCGGGAACTTCTTCCGTGCTGATACCGTTTAACATTTCGGCGGCAATTTTTTCCGTCGCTTGAGCCCAGATATCAATAACTTTATTGTAACGCTCACCATCGGTAATTAAACCGTCCATATACTGCTTCTGAATTTTAAGCACATCCTTGTCGGCCTGTAAAACAATGTTCTTTTTATTCTCCGGAATAATCATATTGCCCACTGCAAAAGATAGTCCGGAAATGGTAGCATATTTAAAACCCAAATCCTTAAGCCTATCGGCCAAAAGAACCGTTGTCTTATCGCCGCATAAGCGGTAACAGTGATCGATTAAATTAGCCAACTCTTTTTTATTCATTAATTTATTGATTGTATCGAAAGTAATTTCCTCGGGAACTATTTCCGAAAGGACAATTCTTCCCACCGTGGTGTCTTTCAACTCCGAGTCAACTCGTACCTTAATACGGGCGTGCAGATCGATTGCTCCGGCGTCAAGGGCGGAACGCACTTCTTCCGGACCGGAGAAAATCATGCCCTCGCCTTTAACATCCTTTTTGGCGCGGGTCAGGTAATAAATACCCAAAACGATATCCTGGCTGGGGATGATAATCGGCTTTCCGTTGGCCGGAGAAAGAATGTTGTTCGTGGACATCATCAGGACACGCGCTTCAGTTTGAGCCTCTATGGATAGCGGAATGTGAACGGCCATTTGGTCTCCGTCAAAATCCGCGTTAAAAGCTGTGCAAACCAGCGGATGCAGACGAATAGCCTTTCCTTCAATCAGCACCGGCTCGAAGGCTTGCATGCCCAAGCGGTGCAAGGTTGGCGCGCGGTTGAGGATGACCGGATACTCGCGCACAACTTCATCTAACGCGTCCCATACTTCAGAAGTTTCTCTTTCCACCATTTTCTTGGCACTTTTTACGGTGGTAACATATCCTTTTTCCAACAAGCGGTTGTAAACAAAAGGTTTAAAAAGTTCGAGCGCCATTTTTTTCGGCAAACCGCACTGATGAAGCCTTAGATCCGGTCCAACAGTGATAACCGAACGCCCTGAGTAATCTACTCTTTTACCCAATAAGTTCTGGCGGAAACGTCCTTGTTTTCCCTTCAACATATCGGATAATGATCTGAGCGGCCTCTTATTTGTTCCGGTAATAGCCCGGCCGCGGCGTCCATTGTCATAAAGAACATCTACCGCTTCCTGCAGCATACGCTTTTCATTGCGGATAATTATTTCCGGCGCATTCAATTCCTGCAGACGCTTTAAGCGGTTATTCCTATTGATAACCCTTCGATATAAATCGTTGAGATCGGATGTCGCAAAACGGCCGCCATCCAGAGGAACCAATGGCCTCAAATCAGGCGGAATCACGGGCAGGATTGTCAAAATCATCCACTCCGGTTTATTCCCAGATTTGCGCAAAGCCTCCACTACTTTCAATCTTTTGACGAGTTTCTTTTTCTTGGTGTCGGAAACAGCGGTAACTACTTCCGCGCGCAGCTCTTCATAGAGTTTTTCCAAATCGATTTCTTCCAGCAGCTGCCGGATCGCTTCAGCGCCGATTCCCGCGACTAAACCATCCTCTCCATATTGTTCTTTGGCTTCAATGTATTCCTCATCCGTTAACAGCTCTTTTTTCTTCAAAGTAGTGTTTTTCGGATCGAGAACAATCCAAGATTCAAAATAAAGAACCTTTTCCAGTTCCTTTAGGGATAAATCCATGACATTTCCGATGCGACTGGGAAGACTCTTTAAAAACCAGATGTGGGCGACGGGTGTTGCCAGAGTAATATGCCCCATTCTTTCCCGACGGACTTTGGATTGAATAACTTCGACACCGCACTTTTCGCAAACTACACCGCGGTGTTTCATTCGCTTATAACGTCCGCAAAGGCATTCGTAATCCTTTACCGGCCCGAATATCTTGGCGCAAAAAAGCCCATCTCTTTCCGGCTTGAATGTCCGGTAATTGATGGTTTCCGGTTTCTTGACCTCACCATGCGACCAAGAAAGAATCTTTTCCGGTGAAGCAATAGAAATCTTTATTGCATTGAATCTGATCGGATTTTTTGGCTTCTCAAAATAACTGAATACATCTTCCACAGATTTTCTCCTGTACTAACTATTAAATATCTAGGTAAATTATGTTACACACTTATACAAAGCTGCCTTAATCTTATTATTTCTGTGTGCTCACTTCGTCGGTTTCTTCAACCAATTCCACATCTAAGCCGAGGCTTTGCAATTCTTTAACAAGCACATTGAAAGATTCCGGCAGACCCGGCTCAAATGTATGCTCACCTTTAACGATAGATTCGTAAATCCTTGTCCGGCCGGCTACATCATCGGATTTGACCGTAAGAAATTCCTGCAGGGTATAAGAAGCCCCGTAAGCCTCCATAGCCCACACTTCCATTTCACCTAATCTTTGCCCGCCAAACTGAGCTTTACCGCCCAAGGGCTGCTGGGTCACCAGAGAATATGGGCCTATGGAACGAGCATGAATTTTATTATCAACCAAGTGGTGCAGCTTCATCATATAAATGATTCCTACTGTAACTTCCTGATCAAAAGGCTCACCGGTTCGACCATCAAACAGCATTGCTTGTCCTTTTTCCGGCAATTCAGCTTTTTCCAGCATTTCTCTAATCTGAGTTTCGGGGCAACCGTCAAAAACAGGGCTGGCCACAAGCATCCCTTTTTTTAACCGCCCGACAAAGCTCTTAACATCATCAGCGGAAGCCTGATCGATAAATTTGTCAAAATCCGGCGAAGAATATGCTTTTTTCAATTCGTTTTTGACATTATTCAAATTAAAATTCTTTTCTAAAAGTTCATTCAAACTTTCACCGATTGATTTTGCCGCCCAGCCTAAATGAGTCTCGAGAATTTGTCCGACATTCATTCGCGAAGGAACCCCTAAGGGATTAAGGACGATGTCTACCGTAGAGCCATCGGCAAAATAAGGCATGTCTTCTTCCGGCAAAATACGCGATAGCACGCCTTTGTTGCCGTGCCTTCCTGCCATTTTATCGCCAACTGAAAGTTTTCTCTTAATGGCGATATAAACCTTAACCATTTTTATTACCCCGGGAGGAAGTTCGTCGCTCGCTTTAATCTTCTCCAGCTTTTCTTCAAAATGCGCTCGAATAAAATCTATTTTTCTCTCCATGGAAGAAAGCAAGTTGGTTAACTTTTCCTCGGTACTTTCACTTTCGGCAATAGTAATATCTTTCCAGTAACTAAAGGGAAGATCATTCAAAATATCTTTAGTGATCTTGTCACCCTTTTTTAAAAGAGTTTTCTTTTTGGCATCGACAATCTTTGTGGAGATAGTTTTTCCGTTAACAAGTTTCGCCACATCCTTTTTTATTGTTTCGGTAAGAATGCGAATTTCATCATCTCTATCTTTAGTTAATTGCTCAATGGCGTCGGCTTCGATGGCTTGAGATCGCAAGTCTCTGTCCGTGCCTTTCCTTGTAAATATTTTTGCATCAATAACCGTACCTTCAACTCCGGGAGGCACGCGTAAAGATGTATCACGCACATCACTGGCCTTCTCGCCGAATATTGCCCGTAAGAGTTTTTCTTCAGCAGAAAGCTGGGTCTCTCCTTTGGGGGTAATCTTGCCGACAAGGATATCTCCGGGCCTGACTGAAACGCCAATGCGAATAATGCCACTTTCATCTAAGTTTCTTAGCGCTTCTTCACCAACATTGGGAATGTCTCGAGTAATCTCTTCTTTACCCAGCTTGGTATCACGGGCCATAGTTTCAAATTCCTCGATATGAATCGAGGTGTAAATATCCTCTTTGACTATTCTTTCACTAACCAAGATAGAGTCTTCATAATTGTAACCACCCCAGGACATGAAGGCAACCATGACATTCCTGCCTAGTGCTAACTCACCGTCATCTGTTGCCGGCCCATCGGCTAATATATCTTTTTTATTGATTCGTTCACCGATATTAACTATCGGCTTCTGATTAAAACATGTATCCTGATTAGAGCGCTGGTATTTAGCTAAAGGATAAATATCAACGCCGCTATCAATGCCGTCCTCTTCGGGATGGTCGGCGCGAATAACAATCCGGGAAGCATCAACGGTTTCTATATGTCCCGCTCTTTTGGCTACAAGTACCGCTCCGGAATCACGCGCAACAACCGATTCCATACCAGTGCCCACTATCGGCATTTCCGGGCACATCAGCGGGACAGCTTGCCTTTGCATATTGGATCCCATGAGCGCACGGTTAGCATCATCATGTTCCAGGAAGGGAATTAATGCCGCCGCTACACTGACAAGTTGGTTGGGAGAAACGTCCATCATTTTAAGTTCTTCCGGCACAACAGAAATAAAATCGCCCCCTTTTCTAACGGAGATTAATTCCTCGACAAACTTACCATGCTTGTCCAAGGGACGATCAGCCGGCGCGATGATCTGGTTCTCTTCTTCAATTGCCGTCATAAAACGGACATCGTTCAATACTTTGCCATTTTCCACTATCTTATAAGGTGTCTCAATAAAACCAAATTCGTTAACCCGGGCGTAAGTGCTAAGAGACACAATCAAACCTATATTAGGTCCTTCCGGAGTTTCTATGGGGCAGATGCGGCCATAATGTGTAGGATGGACGTCGCGAACTTCAAATCCGGCCCTTTCACGCGTTAAACCGCCAGGCCCCAATGCGGACAGGCGTCTTTTATGCGTAATTTCAGAAAGAGGATTGGTCTGATCCATAAACTGAGAAAGCTGGCTCGAACCGAAAAATTCATTAACAACGGCTGATACAGGCTTGGCGTTAATCAGGTCATGCGGCATCATTGTTTCAATATCCTGCAGGCTCATTTTTTCTTTGATTGCCCGCTCCATGCGCACTAAACCGATGCGATATTGATTTTCAATAAGTTCTCCGACAGACCTTACTCTGCGGTTACCTAAATGGTCGATATCATCTACACTGCAATCACCGGCACCATTTTTCAAAGCGATCAAATATTTAACCGCGGACAAAATATCTTCATTGCGTAACACTGTCACGTCAGTCGGCACATTCAAATGCAATTTGTAATTCATCTTTGCCCGGCCCACATCCGAAAGATCGTAAGTTTCCGGTTCAAAAAACAGGCTCCGAAAAAATTTAGCTGCCGTTTCCGGCGTAGGAGGATTGCTTGGACGCAATCGGCGATATATTTCCAATACGGCATCTTCAGAAGTATCGATTTTATCCATCAACAAGGTATCCCGAATAGCAGCATTATCCAGATCTTCATCGAGATAAATGAAGTTTAACTCATTTATACCCTTCTGTCTGGCTGTTTCCAAACCATTTAAGGGCAATTCTTCATTGCAATGGAAGATAATTTCACCCGTTTTGGGATCACGAACATCCGAAGAAAGAATCTTTCCGGCAAGATCGGTTTCCTTGATGGCAATGCGCTTAACGCTGGCATCCAATACCCTTTTCAAAAGGGGTTTGGTCAGTTTACGCCCCTTCTTGATTATCACTTCCCCGCTTTTTGGATCTTTGATATCTTCAGGAGCTTTTTGACCGGCAAGCGTATCATCAGCGGTAAAATAAAGCTTTTCACCTTCAATTGTAACTTTTTCGATGCTGTAAAAATAATTGAGAATAAATTCCGTTGAATTGCCCATCGCCTTTAGCAAAATAGTTATTGGCATTTTACGGCGGCGGTCAATCCTCACATATAGAAGATCCTTAGAATCAAATTCCAAATCCAGCCAAGAACCTCTGATAGGAATAACTCGCGCTGAATAAATCAGTTTGCCGCTGGCCACGGTTTTCCCTTTGTCATGATCAAAGAAGATGCCGGGCGAACGGTGCAGCTGGCTGACAATAACCCGCTCCGTACCGTTAACTATGAAAGTGCCGTTTTCAGTCATCAGCGGGATTTCGCCGAAGTATATTTCTTGTTCCTTGATGTCGCGTATCGGCTTTGTCTCGGTTGCTTCCCTGCCGATTTTGGCGTCGGCAATACGGTCAGTATCAAATACGACCAGTCTCACCACAATTTTCAAAGGAGCGGCATAGGTCATGCCTTTTTGGATACATTCTTTTATGTCATACCGGACATCGCCAATTTTATAGCTGACAAACTCCAAAGAACATTTCCCGCTAAAATCCGAAATGGGAAAAACGCTCTTAAAAGCGCCCTGCAGACCGACATTGCTCCTTTTCGCGGCTGCCAAATCCTTTTGGAGAAATTTCTCGTAAGATGTTGTCTGGATTTCAATTAAATTGGGAATATCCAGTATCTTTTTTACCCGGCCAAAATTTTTTCTAAATTTGTCCATAGCATCCTTTAAATAAAATATTTGTTAGAGATTAAGTTATTTAATCTCGACGGTTCCACCAACTTCTTCAATTTTTTTCTTAATATCTGCAGCTTCATCTTTGGAAATGCCTTCCTTGATAGGCTTGGGTATTCCTTCCACCAGGTCTTTTGCTTCCTTGAGTCCTAATCCGGTAATCGCCCTTACGACTTTTATTACCTGAATTTTTTCCGCGCCAAAACCGGTGAGGATGGCGTTGAATTCTGTTTTCTCTTCAGCCGCTGCGGCTGTCGGAGCTCCACCCGGGACGGCCATCGCCGCCATCATCGGGGCTGCGGCAGAAACACCAAACTTTTCTTCCAATTCTTTCACCAGAGCGGAAAGCTCCAGCACGGTCATCTCTTCAATAAATTTTACGACGTCTTCCTTAGTAATTTTACCTGACATTTTTCTATCCTCTTTTCTGTATGTTTTATTAGTTTAAAGTTTTTTTCTTATCACAGTAGGCACTGAGCACTTGCACAAAGTTTCTCGGGACACCGCTTAAAACCGTCACGAATGATGTCGGCACCGTTGCCATAACCGAAACTAACTTACCCAAAAGGACATCCCTGCTGGGTAATTCCGCCAAGATGTTAAGATCGCCCTTGGTTAAAATCTTGCCATCCAGCGCACCGATTTTTATTTCCAGTTCCGGATTTTTTTTGGCAAAATCAATTAGAACTTTTGTCGGTTCCACCGGATCTTTATAGCTTAACACAACGGCAATGGGCCATTGGAACTGGTCGGCAAGAACACTGAAGCCTGTTTCTTTTGAGGCAATTCCCAAAAGAGTGTTTTTTACAACCTTCACTTCAGAGTTGGACTTGCGTAACGCATTTCTCAAAGCTTCCATCTTCTTGACGCTCATCCCGCTGAAACTGGTCAAAACGCCTAGTCTGGCTTCTTTAAGTTTCTCGTGCAGTTCGGATACTATTTGCTCTTTCGTTCTCCGATCCAATTTATCAGCCTCCTTTCCAAAAATAATTTAGTTGCCTGAGGCCGGAGAATATAGCCACATACAGAACAAAACGCCATTTTTTACCTAACTCCGATTCTCGTTTTTTAAAAAATGTTTTACTTACGAGTCTCGGTCTCGGCAGGCCGCTTTACGTTTAAACTTCTGTACCTGCTGTCTTCGACCTTTTTACTAAAACGATTAACTCCTCTTTTATTAAGCAATCTTAAAATCTAGAGGATCGATTCTCACACCCGCACCCATTGTGCTGGAGAGAGAAATACTCTTAATATAAATTCCCTTACTAGATGCCGGTTTTAATTTGATAATTGTCTCCAATAAGGCGCTTGCGTTTTCGCTCAATTTTTCGGCGCCGAAGGAAACTTTGCCCACGGGAGAATGAATGATTCCAGCTTTTTCCACGCGGAATTCGACTTTACCCGTTTTCAGTTCTTTTACCGCATTGGCCACTTCAAAGGTTACAGTTCCTACCTTGGGATTGGGCATCAAACCGCGCGGGCCTAAAATCTTGCCGATCTTTCCCACGGAACCCATCATATCCGGCGTGGCGATCACCCGGTCAAACTCCAGCCATCCGCCTTTGATTTTTTCAATAATCTCATCATTGCCGATTAAATCCGCGCCGGCTTCCAAAGCTTCTTTTTCCTTTTCGCCCTTGGCGAATACTAAAACGCGTACCGACTTGCCCAAACCGTTGGGTAAAACCACACTGCCCCGAACCATTTGATCGGCATGCGCGGGATTGACACCCAAACGAACAGCAAGATCAACCGTTTCGTCAAATTTGGGAGCAGGCATCGCTACAACCATTTCCGCGGCCTCTTTAAGTGTGTAGCGCTTATTCGTGCTAACTTTTGCTTTTGCTGCTAATATGCGTTTGCCTTTTCTTAACATGATAAAACCTCGTCCTTATTAACCCGCAATTTCTATTCCCATTGACCTGGCCGTACCGGCGATTATCTTTATAGCGCCTTCAATATTCACGGCATTTAAATCGTTAAATTTCAACTCGGCAATTTCCTGTACTTGCTTAGCTGTAACCGTACCCACTTTTTCTCTTTTGGGATCATTGGCACCTTTGGCAATTTTGGCCGCTTGCTTGAGCAGCACGGATGCCGGCGGCGTTTTGGTTATAAATGTAAAGGACCTATCTGCGTAAACGGTAATCACGACTGGAATAATCATTCCCTCTTGATTTTGTGTCATCGCATTGTACGCCTTGCAAAATTCCATAATGTTGACGCCATGCTGTCCCAACGCCGGACCTATCGGCGGCGAAGGAGTCGCCTTGCCTGCCTTTATCTGTAATTTTATATTTGCAATAACTTTTTTTGCCATATTGATCACCCTAATCGATAAATTTTTTAAGTATCGCTTAGCTGTATTATGAAGTATTAACCTTGCGTTACCTGAATGAAATCCAATTCTACCGGTGTCGGCCGGCCAAAAATGCTCACGATAACCCTGAGCTTGCTTTTTTCCGGCTTTACTTCATCAATAACTCCGTCAAAATTAGTAAACGGCCCATCGATGATTTTAACATGATCACCGACATCGAATTTAAATTTAGGCTTGGGCTTTAAAGTTCCCTCGTCAATCCTGATTTTTAAATTTTCTACATCCTTGTCCGATATGGGCGAAGGTTTATCCTTACTGCCGATAAAACCGGTTACTTTAGGCGTGTTTTTCACAATGTGCCAGGTTTCATCGCTCATTTCCATCCGGACAAGTATATAGCCGGGAAAAAACTTGCGCTTGGACGTTTTCTTTTCTCCTGCAATCAATTCCACGACATCTTCCTCAGGAATAAGAATATCCGAAAAATACTCCTGTGCGCCGGCCATCTCAATTCTTTCTTGCAGGCTCATTTTCACTTTGTTTTCGTATCCGGAATATGTGTGAACAACGTACCATTTAAAAGCCATTATGCTAACCTAAAATATATTTAACGAGTTTAGCAAGAACGTAATCAACTATACCTAGATAAATCGCTACAATAAAAACGATAATAATAACAACCGAAGTAGAAGCTAAGGTCTGCTTCGGGGAAGGCCAGGTAACTTTTTTCAGCTCCGTCTTAGCTTCGCTGAGAAATTGAATTACTTTTTGAAATATTCTTTTGATCTGTTCCATATTTTAAAATCCTTTGGCCAAAAGAAATGGCAGGCCAGGAGGGACTTGAACCCCCAGCATCCGGATTTGGAGTCCGGCGCTCTATCCATTAGAGCTACTGGCCTATGCCCGTATCACCTATTTTGTTTCCCTGTGCAGCTTATGCCCCCGGCAAAACTTGCAGTATTTGTTCATCTCCAGGCGGTTCTGGATGGTGCGCTTATTTTTTGTCGTAACGTAATTTCTTTGCTTGCATTCCGTACAAGCCAATATAATATTGCTCCTCATAACTCTCCTTAACTGGAGCCCACGACCAGGATTGAACTGGTGACCTCATCCTTACCAAGGATGTGCTCTACCAACTGAGCTACGTGGGCGCAATCTCTTAGACTTTGCCCGTATTTTATAAAATACTTGGAGCGGGAAACGGGATTCGAACCCGCGACCCTCAGCTTGGAAGGCTGACGCTCTAGCCACTGAGCTACTCCCGCTTATCCAGCTTCAAAAAATCCTTGGTGGAGGGGGGAGGATTCGAACCTCCGTAGGCTCCGCCGGCAGATTTACAGTCTGCTCCCTTTGGCCGCTCGGGAACCCCTCCAGTATATAATAGCCAAACTGGAGCTGGCGATGGGACTCGAACCCGCAACCTGCTGATTACAAATCAGCTGCTCTACCGATTGAGCTACGCCAGCAAATCCCACCTTATTTCTCTTTAAATATTAAGCCCTTATGCCTTTAAACACAAAAAGACACAACTACGCCCTTAAGCGAATTGCCGAATCTAATTTTTATGGCTGGTTTTGTCAAGTAAATTTTTAAAAAATCTTATAGATAGGCGTGAAATCTGAGCTGGCTGGATGTATCTGCAGATATCTTTCCCCCGCACTTCAATTAAGGAAGGTGATTTTTGGTAGGGCGACGCCAAAGCTCACGGGGAGGCGGGCGTAGCCTGCCGATCCGCTGTATTGAATTGTTAGCTTTTGATTTGTTTGAATTTTTCTCTACCTGTGGAACTCATATTCTCAATTAACCAAAAGCCATTACTTTCGAATTCTAATTCATGCATTTCAAAATTATTTACCTTCCAGAATTGTGAAGGGAAAATTATTATCATCGATCTATTTTTTTCTAATTTTATCATCACAAAAAATGATTCCTTTGTTCCTTCTTTCAATTCAGTATTTGAACCTTGAGGATAATCATGAATAATTGTAGAGATAGTGCTTAGATTGAGTTTATGACCATCAAATGCCAATGTTGAATGACCATAAATCTGATTAAAAATTTTTAGCTGTCTATCAGTAACATGCCTTTTTAATTTTATATATTCGATTGTAGCTTCCTTATCTGACTGAAATTTTCCGCATAATCGTGAATCAATGGGCCAGAAATAAGTAATTAGTCCTATAGTTCCGATGAGAAACAAGATGAAGATTAACAAAAATATTTTTTTAAAACGTTTCATATCGCCTTTGGTATGAAGCTAACAATGTTTATACAGTCTGTATAAATCTGTAAACACAGACTGCTGCTTTCTGTATAAAACGTTTTTCTGTGGTTTTAATGCTACAATTATTATTAAATTAATTCAAGCCTTTAAATCTTGATTCGTATTATTTCGTTTCCGATTTATACAGACTGTATAAATCGGTTAAAGGCCGTCAAAAGGACTTCGCACACCGTCGCCCCCTTTGCTTAAAACATGGGTATAGATCATAGTCGTTTTCAAATCTTTATGGCCAAGAAGTTCCTGCACTGTTCGTATATCATATCCGTCTTTAAGCAGGAAAGGATTTTTGGGCAACATCGTTTTTCACCAATAAGACATTTTTTACGGCATTGAAAAAAATGCTTTGACAATAATTAAGATTTGCATTAATGTTTTATAAAATTTTTTAAAATGAAGGCTGTAAGAACGATGTCGGACATAGCGAGAAATCAGAATTTAGCAATTAACATTCTATCCCTGCTTTTGGGTCTCGCCCTGTTGCGCCTTTTACTTGGGGCTCGCCGCTCATCGTTTTTAGGTCGTCACTAGAACTATATAAATAACTGATTCCCTAAAAGGCCGTGGGCGGAAAAACCCACGGCCTTTTTTATTGTAAAAAATTACTTAACCGGAGGCACTAAGATGAAAAAAGAGAAAAATCGCGTTTATATTTTTGATACGACATTGAGAGATGGTGAACAATCACCGGGCTACAGCATGAACACGGAAGAAAAGCTAATTCTCGCCCGGCAACTCGAAAAACTGGGTGTCGATATAATCGAGGCGGGATTTCCCATCGCGTCCGAGGGAGATTTCGATGCAGTCAAACAAATCGCCAAAGAGATTAAAAAATCACAGGTGGCGGGACTGGCGCGCGCCAACAAACTCGATATTGACCGTGCCTGGCAGGCAATAAAAGGCGCTGCTCATCCCCGCATCCATACGTTTATCTCCTCATCAGATATTCATTTGAAGTATCAGCTCAAAAAGAGCCGCGAAGAGGTACTCAAAGAAGCTGTCGCCGCTGTTAAACTGGCGCGCTCTTACACGGAAAATATCGAATTCTCGCCAATGGACGCTACGCGTTCGGATAAGAACTATCTGGTCGAAATGGTCTCGGCAGTCATTGACGCGGGAGCTTGCACAGTCAACATTCCCGATACTGTCGGCTACGCCATTCCAGATGAATTCGGCGATCTGATCGCCTATCTTTATGCCAACGTCAAGAACATGGGCGACACGATTGTGGCCGTCCATTGTCATAACGATTTGGGTCTGGCCGTAGCCAATTCGCTGGCCGCTATCAAACAGGGGGCAAGGCAGGTCGAATGCACGATCAACGGCATCGGCGAACGGGCGGGCAACACAGCGATGGAAGAAATAGTCATGGCTCTGCAAACGCGCAAAGACCTTTATGGTCTTTATACAAAAATCAATACCGACCAGATTTACAAGACATCGCGCCTCTTGACACAAATTACCGGTATACCGGTTCAACCCAACAAGGCTATCGTCGGCGCCAATGCTTTCGCGCATGAATCCGGCATTCATCAGGACGGACTGATTAAGGAAAAAATCACTTATGAGATCATGACGCCGCAGTCTGTCGGCATCAGCGATACACACATTGTGCTGGGCAAGCATTCCGGGCGCAATGCCATATTCCACCACTTGAAAAAAATGGGCTACGACCTGAATGATGAGCAAATCACCAAAGTCGCGGCACGCATAAAGGACCTGGCGGATGTCAAAAAAGATATTTATGACGAAGACCTGGAAGCGATTCTTTCCGAGGAAATTTACCGGGGCGAAGATAAATACAATCTGGTGTACCTTAATGTGGTGAGCGGCAATGTCGCCATTCCCACAGCGACCATGGAAATGCAGGTAGGCAAAAACGTTGTGCGGGAAGCGGGATTCGGCAACGGGCCGGTGGACGCGACCTTCGCGGCGATTCGCAACATCACCAAAACCAATTATCCGCTCATGAAATACGCGGTTAACGCCATAACCGGCGGCTCTGACGCGCAGGGTGAAGTGACCGTCCAGCTTAAATACAACGGCCATTCAGTTGTCGGCCGCGGCGCGCACCCGGATGTTATCGTTGCTTCGGCCAAAGCATACATTAACGCTCTCAACAGGCTGGAATTTTTAAAGGAAAATACTAAAAAGGTTAAAGTTGAATAAACATAAAAAATAAGATAAGGACAGTTTCCTTTTCCTGAATAATCGAGGAGAAAAGATGGGTAATACCATAACAGAAAAAATATTAATGGCGCATACAGACCTGAAAGAAATCCGCGCAGGTCAATTAATTAACGCTAAAGTGGATATAGCTTTGGGCAACGATATTACCGCGCCCATTGCCATCAAGGAATTCCAGAAAGCGGGCGGGAAAAAAGTTTTTGATAAAAATAAGGTCGTCCTTGTTCTGGATCATTTCACGCCGAATAAAGATATTGATTCCGCCCAGCAGTGCAAGTTTGTCCATGAATTCGCCATGGAGCAGCAAGTAACTCATTTTTACGAAGGCGGACAAGTAGGCATCGAACACGCGCTGTTGCCGGAGAAAGGTATCGTGCTCCCCGGAGATTTAGTCATTGGTGCGGATAGCCACACCTGCACTTATGGCGCACTGGGCGCTTTTGCCACCGGTGTCGGCAGTACGGATCTGGCCGCCGTTATGCTCACCGGCGAACTCTGGTTCAAAGTGCCGCAGTCGATGAAATTTATAATTAAGGGTAAAATGCCCAAATGGGTTTCGGGAAAAGATTTGATTTTGAACATCATCGGACGCATCGGTGTGGACGGAGCTCTTTACAAAGCAATGGAATTTGCCGGTGAAACAATCGGTAAATTGCCGATGGCTGACAGACTCTCTATGGCCAATATGGCCATTGAAGCCGGAGCCAAAAACGGCATTTTCGCTCCCGATGCGATCACTAAAGAGTACGTGGAGCCGCGGGCAAAACGGCCTTATAAATTTTATTCTTCCGATGCTGACGCTGTCTATTCAGATACTATTGAAATTGACGCTGGAAAACTGGAACCACAGGTTGCTTTCCCCCATTTACCATCTAATGTTAAAGGCGTAAGTAAAGCGAGGAATATCAAAATAGATCAGGCGCTAATTGGTTCCTGCACCAACGGGCGGATTGAAGATTTAAGAATTGCCGCCGCTATTCTGAAAAAACGTAAAGCGGCGTCAACGGTAAGGTTAATCGTTGTCCCGGCAACTCCGGACATATATAAGCAAGCAATAAAGGAAGGGCTTATCGAAATCTTTATGAATGCCGATGCGGTCATCAGCCCGCCTTCCTGCGGCGCGTGTCTGGGAGGGCATCTGGGAATTCTGGCTGAAGGCGAACGAGCTGTGGCGACAACAAACCGTAACTTTGTCGGCCGTATGGGCCATCCCCAAAGCGAAGTCTACCTGGCCAGCCCCGCTGTCGCGGCTGCCTCTGCCATACTGGGCAGGATTGCTTCACCCGAGGAATTGTAACCAAGGGCATACAATCCCACTTAGCTTCGCAAGTGGGATAATTCGACCAACAAGCTTCAGTGCACTCTGTTTCTGAAGCTTAGGTCTCATTAAAAGAGGATTTTTAAAAAAATGATACTAAAAGGAAAAGTATGGAAATTCGGCGATAATATCGACACCGATGCCATCATTCCCGCGCGCTATCTTACAACTTCTGATCCGCAGGAGCTGGCCAAACACTGCATGGAAGATGCCGATCCCGCCTTTATCACCAAAATGAAGCCCGGAGATATAATTGTCGGCGGAGAAAATTTCGGCTGCGGTTCCTCCCGCGAACATGCGCCCATCGCCATTAAAGCGGCGGGCGTTTCCTGTGTGGTGGCCAAAAGCTTTGCCCGTATTTTTTATCGCAACTCTTTCAATATGGGTCTGCCGATTTTTGAATCCCGCGAACTTATGGGCGCGATTAAGGATGGAGATGAAATATCTCTGGATAGCGCCAAAGGAATTATCACCGTTACCAAGGGAAATAAAATATTCAGCAGCAATTCAATTCCTCCCTTCATGGAGCAATTAATTTCCGACGGCGGTTTGATGAAGCATATTGGGAAGAAGAGGAAAGAATCACGGGTATGAAACCAAAACAAGCTTTGAAAACATTTTACAGCAAGATGCTGGGTATCATACCCTCCGCTTCGCGGGATTGTTCAACTTAGCAATTCCGCTGCGCTGCGCTTTCGGAATTGGAGTTTCAACAATGAAACAAAAAGATTTTAAAATAGCCGTTTTTGCCGGTGACGGAGTCGGCCCGGAAATAATAAAAGAAGCTTTAAAAATTTTGAGATTAATCTCCGCTAAAAGAAATATTAATCTTATACTTACAGAAGGATATATCGGCGGCAGCGCCTTTGATCTTATGGGCATTCCTCTGCCGCAACAGAGTCTTGATCTGGCGCTGCACTGCGATGCGGTTTTGCTCGGAGCCGTAGGCGGCCCTAAGTGGGAGACTCTGGATTATAGCTTAAGACCGGAAAGGGCGCTTTTAGGATTACGGGAAAAACTAGGACTTTTTGCCAATTTGCGGCCGGTTGTCGCCTTTGACGAGCTTTTAGATGCCTCTCCTTTGAAGAAAAGTATTATCCAGGGCATTGATATTATGATTGTCCGCGAATTGACCGGTGATGTTTATTTCGGTCAGCCGCGAGGCATGTCGCGAGGGAAAGACGGCAAACGTACAGGCATCAATACCATGGTTTATACCGAAGATGAAATCAAGAGGATTGCCGTCCGGGCTTTTGAAATCGCCCAGGAGCGAAGAAAAAATCTTGTTTCCGTGGATAAAGCCAATGTTCTCGAAAGTACCGAGCTCTGGCGCTCTGTAGTTACGGAAGTCGGCCGCGACTATCCCGAAGTGACTTTAAAGCACATGTACGTTGATAACTGCGCCATGCAACTTATTCGCAATCCGGCGCAGTTCGACGTAATTGTTACGACCAATTTGTTTGGCGACATATTAAGCGACGCGGCCGCCATGCTGACCGGTTCCATCGGTATGCTTCCTTCAGCTTCTCTGGGCAAAGATACAGCTTTATATGAGCCCATTCACGGTTCAGCACCGGATATAGCTGGGAAAAATATTGCCAATCCATTAGCTATGATTCTTTCAGTGGCGATGATGTTGCGCTATTCGCTAATGATGCCGCAGGAAGCCATTTTAGTCGAAAAGGCCGTTACGGAAACCTTAAAAGAGGGCTTCCGGACGCAGGATATTAATCAGCAAGATAAGAAACTCATCGGCACCGAAAAAATGGGCGACAGTGTTGTAAAAAACCTGCATAAACTTTTAAATTGATGGGCACGTTAATAAATAAAATATCGCCGTTTGTAAGCAAAGCCCTGTGAGGATAAAAAAGATGGAATCTATCGTTTTTTTTGAAAAGATAGTAATTGATCCTCCTCGCGCAAAAATATACCAGCGTCTTGGCTTTAAAAAAAGAACCACCCAAATTCCAGTAAACCAGCGAAAAGAAACCGACGGCTTCATTGACGAAGCCGTATCGATTATTTCACTGCAGGGATCTTTACTGCGGACTCCCATTGATAAAAATGATGGAAAGAAAATATTTTTGGCCGGTAATTTGATCTTTGACAGCAAAAAATTGTCCTCATTCCTCTCCGACTGCGAAGAAGCCGCGCTCATGGGCGCCACTGCCGGCAACTCCATTATGGAGGCAATTAAAGAAAAAACGAATCAGGATAATCTGGCCGTCGCTGTGGTTTACGACGCCACAGCCAGCGAAATAGTCGATGCAGGGCTGGATTGGATTATGGGTTATCTAAATCAACAAGTTCGCCGCGAAAGAAAAACTCTTTTGCCGCGGCGTTTTTCCGCAGGCTATGCCGACTTTGATCTGAAAAATCAAAAAATAATTTATCAAAAACTCCAAATGGAAAAAATTGGCGTAACCATCACTGACGAATTTATACTGCTTCCGGAAAAATCCGTCACCGCGGTGAGCGGCATTTACGGTTAAAACGAGGAGCTGTTATTACCCTTGGAAAAAATCACACTTCTTGTTTCAAAGATGATATAAGAACATGCTCAAAGAAAACAAACACCTAAGTTTCGGGAAGCATTCTTAATGATAAACAGCAAAATTAAAAACCTCTTGACGAGAAAAATTATAATTTTGGATGGCGCTACCGGCACCGAATTGCAAAAAAAGGAAATGCCGGCAGGAGTTTCTCCTGAACTGTGGTGTTTGGAAAACCAGAACGTTATTAAGGAGGTTCACACCTCTTACCTGCAATCGGGAGCGCAAATAATTTATACCTGCACCTTTGGCGCCAATCGCTTTAAGCTCAATCAATATGGCTCTATGGATAATACCCGGCAGATTAATCGTCAACTGGCACGCCTGGCTAAACAAACTGCCGGTAACAAAGCACTCGTTGCCGGCGATATTGGTCCGACCGGTCTTTTTATCAAACCTTTCGGCCCGCTGGATTTTGAAGAAGCCGTGAATGCTTTCCAGGAACAAGCGGCCGGTTTGATTGAAGGGGGATGTGATCTTATCGTCATTGAAACGATGATAGATATTCAGGAAGCACGGGCGGCTTTATTGGCCGTAAAAGAAATTAAGGATATTTTTACCATCGCTTCCATGACCTACGAAAAAGATGGTCATACACTCAACGGCACCGATCCGGTAAGCGCACTCATCACTCTGCAAAGCCTCGGCGCGGATGCCGTGGGCTGCAATTGTTCTACTGGACCCGAAAAAATGGTAGAATTCATTGCTGCTATGAAGCCTTATGCAACAGTGCCGCTGGTCGCTAAACCTAACGCCGGGGTTCCTCGCCTCGAAGACGGCAAAACGATATTTGACATGGATGCCGGGACTTTTGCCTCTTTTGGCCGAAAACTCGCTGCTGCAGGAGCTAATATGTTGGGCGGCTGTTGCGGGACAACACCGGCACATATTAAAAAACTCGCCCAAATAACGGCAAATATCAAACCCAAAGCACCGCGGAGAAAGTCAATTGCCGCGCTGAGCTCAGCGCGTGGATTTTTGCACTTCGGCAAGAATCAATCTCTTTTAATAGTTGGAGAACGGATTAATCCTACAGGAAAGAAATCATTACAGCAAGAATTAACCGAAGGAAAAACAGCCATCCTTCGCCAGATGGCTCTGGAGCAGGAAAAGCAAGGTGCAAGTTTACTAGACGTGAATGTCGGCCAGCCGGGTATAGACGAAGTTAAAACAATCAAAACCGCAATAAGCCTTTTGACGACAGTATCCAAATTACCTCTGGTGATAGATTCTTCCAGAATAGAAGCCATCGAAGCTGCTCTCAGGATTTATCCCGGCCGGATGCTGATCAACTCCATCTCCGGTGAAAAAGAAAAAATGAAAAGACTTCTGCCACTGGCCGCCAAATACGGCGCCATGTTCATTCTTCTGCCTTTGACCGACGGCGAAATACCATCTACGACCAAAAAGCGCCAGAGCATCATCAATTATATCTTTCAGGCAGCGAAAAAATATGGCTTTACTAAAGATGATTTTATTGTGGATGGTCTGGTCATGGCCGTCGCTTCCGATCCCCAAGCCGCCAAAGAAACTTTAAAGACCCTTAGTTGGTGTACGGAGAGCTTTAAATGTAAAACCATTTTGGGACTTTCTAATGTTTCCTTCGGAATGCCCGGACGTCCCTGGCTTAACGCGGGCTTTCTGGCGATGGCGCAATTATGCGGTTTGACTATGGCTATTGCCAATCCGGCCAGCACGGAAATAATGAATATAACCAAAGCGGGAGATGTTCTTACAGCGAAAGATAAAAGCGCGCAGAGTTTTATCGACCATTTTTCGGCACAAGCCGGTGTTGATTCCAGTATTGCCGCAAAAACAATTCTTACACCACAGGAAAAAATAACCAGTGCGATTATGGAAGGGAATCGGGAAAATATAGTTCTTTTAATCAAATCCGCTTTATCTTCAGAATGTTCAGCCCTCGAATTAGTCGATAAGGTTATGATTCCCGCAATAGTTAAAGTAGGCGATTTATACGAAAAGAAGGTTTATTTTTTGCCGCAACTTATGGCCGCAGCGGAAACAATGAAAAAAGCGCTCAATTATTTGGAGCCGCAATTAAAGAAAACCGCTGCCGGAGATAAAGGCAAAATAATACTGGCAACTGTAAAGGGTGATATTCACGATATAGGAAAAAATATTGTTGCGCTTCTTTTAAGGAACTATGGCTATTATGTTATTGATTTGGGCAAGGATGTCGCCGCGGAAATAATAATCGCCTCTGCAAAAAAGGAAAAGCCGGATGTGATCGGCCTTTCCGCGTTGATGACAACAACGATGGTCAACATGAAGGAAGTAATTACGCTGGCCCGGAAACACGAAGTAAAAGAAGCCTTTCTAATCGGCGGCGCAGTTGTTACAGAAACTTATGCTCAGTCCATCGGCGCGTCTTTTGCGAAGGACGGTGTAGAAGCTGTTAAAGTAGTTGAAAAATTAATTAAAAGATAGAGGCTTTTGCCAGGTGGAATTAATCAAACGGGAAAAGAAAATACAAAAAATGATATCGGCAGTTTGCTTTTCACTGCTCATTCACGCTGGCGCGGGAACGCTTTTAGTCTTTAGTCCGTTAAGTGATCCAATCTCCTCCCCCCGCCTAAATGGATTAAATTTTGTTTGGGTTTCGCTTACCGCTAAAAACAACGGCATTACCGTTCAAAAGACACTACCTCATCAGCTGGCGCTTAAAGAGAAAAGACTGGTTATAAACTCCTCAGAGCCTAAAGAACAAAACTCCCAGCCGAGGACTGCGTCAGTATTTGCCGCAATGGAATCAGCCCACCCCATTAAATTAGCGAGCTACGAAGGATACGATAAAGGGGCGACTGAAGAAACTTCAAGTAATATGAATGCACAAAACACAAATCCAGCCGCTGGAGATATATCCAGAACCGGCGCTTTAACTGCTTATCCTCTATACAGGGAAAATATACCGCCGGTGTATCCGGAAATAGCACGCGTTCGCGGTTATGAAGGAGTTGTTTTAGTGGCCGCGGAAATTTTGCCTAATGGCCGTGTGGGAAATATGAAAATTAGAAAATCATCCGGCTATGCCATCTTGGACCAATCGGCACTCGAAGGCGTAAAACCTTGGAAATTCGAACCGGCAAAGAAATCCGGTAAACCCTTTACAATTTGGGTGGAAGTGCCTATCAAATTTGTATTACATAATCATAATCCTCAATCATAAGTAAAATTTAAATCCATTAACGGGGAAAAAAATGACTATTACTGAAATGAAAGAAAGGCTGGGTGAAATAATTATCGAGCGGTCTTTTAAATACAGTGATAATCCCCCTTTTACTCTGGCTTCCGGAAAAAAAAGCAATTATTACTTCAATTGCAAACCGACTACGCTTGATCCCGAAGGCATGAACCTCATCGGAACACTTCTTTTTAACATGCTTAAAAATAGTGAAATTACGGCAGCGGGAGGACTCACCCTGGGGGCCGATCCGATAGCGAATGCGCTTTCGGTCATATCATATCAAAAAGGTAAACCGATAAAATCATTTATTGTCCGTAAAGACGTTAAAGATCACGGCACGAAAAGCTCGATTGAAGGCAATGTCAGACCGGGTGAAAAAGTCGTCATTATCGATGATGTCATAACGACTGGCGGATCCACCATCATTGCCATCGAACAGGCTCACGAAGCAGGGCTTATTGTGGATAGGGTTATAACACTTATTGACCGCGAGGAGGGCGGCCGGGAAAATATTCTTAAGCACATTGATCATGTAGAATCAGTTTTCACCAGAACCGAAATAATGGCTCTTCGGGCAAAACTAAATAAGGGCGGCAACATTTGATGAAAAAATGTCCAGCCGTTTTTATTTTTTTTATTTATAGCCTTGCTTTTTTCCGGATTAATTCTTTTATTATTGTAAAAGTAATTCAATGAAGGATTTTTCATATGGCCGATCAATCAAAATTCCCCCAGCCGACACTGCAAGCCGGGAATAAATTGCACGGATTTAAAGTACTGCGCGTGGAAATAATCCCGGCCATGCGGCTTGTCGCCTACGAGATCGAGCATGAAAAAACCGGCGCTAAAGTTCTGCATCTGCATTCATTGGACCGGGAAAATTTATATGCCATCGGCTTTCGTACACCACCTGAGGATTCGACCGGACTGCCGCATATTCTCGAACATTCCGTGTTGGCGGGATCGACAAAATATCCACTCAAAGACGTCTTTAAGGAATTGATGCGCTCCACACTGCAGACTTTCATCAACGCTTTCACCTACCCCGATAAAACCATTTATCCGGTCGCTAGCCAGATCAAAGCTGATTTTTACAATCTGGCGCGTGTCTATACTGATCTGGTTTTGCATCCGCGTCTATTGAAAGAAACTTTTTTTCAGGAAGGGCATCACCTGGAATTTGTTGTGCCGGACGATTTGACAAGCGATCTGACTATTTCCGGTATCGTTTACAATGAAATGAAAGGAGCCTACTCCTCTCCGGATTCTCTGATGTACAAAGCTATCCAGGAAAACCTCTACCCGGATAGTGTTTACTCTTATGATTCCGGCGGTGACCCTGATGTTATTCCCCAACTTACATACGAGCAATTTAAGAATTTTCACCGGACTTATTATTCTCCATCCAATGCGCGGTTTTTTATCTATGGCGATATAGAAACAGCGGAGCATCTCGTTTTCTTAACTGAGATGCTGGTCGGATTCGACCGTACGGAAGTTGATTCCTCTATTAAAAGCCAGCCACGCCTGAGCGCGCCTCGCCAGGTGGTAAGCAGCTATCCCGTGGGGAAAGAAGAATCCCTAGAGCACAAAACAATGGTTAATGTTGCCTGGATGTTGGCGGAAAATAAGGATTATGAAACAGCGCTTTTTTTGGAAATTATTTCCGGGCTGCTTGTCGGCAGCGCAGCCAGCCCCCTGCGCAAGGCGCTCATTGATTCCGGGCTGGGCGAAGATCTGACACCGGTCAGCGGCATGGAGTCTGATTTGAAACAACTAATGTTCTGCGCCGGCCTGAGAAATGCGCAAAGCGCGGATATTCAAAAAATTGAAAAGCTCATTTTTGATACACTACAAAAGATTGTTACAGAAGGATTTGAGCGAGACTTGATAGAGGGCATCCTTCACCAAGTTGAATTTCACGGCAAGGAAATTTTCCGCGGTTCTTATCCTTTTGGTATTTCGCTCATGGGAACTGTTTTTCAGACATGGCTCTATGATGGTGATCCGTTAATCAGTCTTGATTTTCCGCGGGAAATAGAGAATATCCGCAAGCGCTGGACAACCGATCCGCAGATATTCCAGAGGATGACAAAAAAGTGGCTATTGGACAATCGGCATCGCCTTCTCGCGGTGATGGAACCGGATCTTGATTTCAGTGAAAAAAAAGAAAAAAATTTTCTGGACAAAATGGCCGGGCTTAAAGCCGGACTTTCCCCGGATGAACTCCAAAAGATCAACACTCAGGAACAACAGCTCAAAATCTTTCAGTCGGAGGCAGATTCACCGGAGGCTGCAGCGACCATACCAAAACTAAAAATCGAAGACATTCCGAAAGCGGTGGAAACAATTCCCTCAGGCAATAGTATGCTGGCCGATGTCAAGACTCTCGATCATGACATTTTTACCAACGGCATTGCTTATATTGACCTCGCTTTTGATATTGCGCATGTGCCCGAGGAGCTTCAACTTTATCTGCCGCTTCTGGGCAAGATCATGAGCGGCATGGGAGCGGCAGGTTTTACTTATGAAGAAATGGACAAGCGTATCGCTCTCACCATGGGGGGATTCGGTTATGACCTAGCGGCCGGCTTTTCTGTTGATGCAAATGCAATCTGGCAGAAAATGATCTTTTCTTTTAAAGCGCTTTACCGTAATTTACCGGAAGCGATCAATATTGTCAGCGATATCCTGTGTGCCGGAGATTTGGATCAGGAAGCAAGAATGCGCGATTTAATCGTCGAGCGAAAAAATAATCTGCAATCCGCTATCATCCCGTCCGGCCATATTTTTGCCAAAAGAGCGGCAGGAGCGGCGCTTACCCTACCCGCATATCGCGATGAGCAGTGGCACGGCCGCACCCAACTCAGATTTGTTCAGCACAAAGCAGACAATTTCGATTCAGCAAAAATTGACCTGCGCGAAAAACTGCAACTGTTGAAGTCAATAATCTTCAGCAAAGAAAACCTGCTTGTAAATATAACGGCCGAAGATCAGGGCTTAAAACTGGTTAAAGAAAATATTTTACATCTTCTGCAGAAACTGTTTCCCCCGGCGGCCCGACAGGCGCAAACTCCGCCCCGGCTGGCGCCGGTTTATGCAGGCATTGTCGTTCCCACACAAGTATCCTATGTTGCCCGTGTTATGAAAGCTACTGCATATAATGATCCGGTTTCCCCGATGCTGATGCTGGCAGCCAAAGAACTCTCCAACAGCTATCTTTACAAACACATCCGGGTGCAGGGCGGCGCCTACGGTGGAATGTCTTCCTTTGATCCGTCGCTGGGACTGTTTTCATTTATTTCTTATCGCGACCCGCATATTACGGAAACACTGCAAATATATAAAGACGCGCAGGACTTTTTTTCCCGCAAAGAAATGGCCGCAGCCGATTTGGAAAAGGACATCATCAGCACCATCGGCATGCTCGACAAACCTATAGATCCGGCAGGCCGCGGTTATGTCGCGATGGTACGGTTTTTTGGCGGAGCTACAGACGAAATGCGGCAGAAATTCCGAGATGATGTTTTATCCGCAACACCGAAGAAGATGAAGGAAACATTGAAAACCTATTTCGGGGAGGCAGCTAAATCCAAAGCGGTTGCGGTTTACTCCGCCCAGGAAAAGTTGAATGAAGCCAATAAACGACTGGATAAAAAACTCGTTTTGGAAAATCTTTTTGAGTCCTAGATTATATGTAACCTTGATGATTATTTCTTTTTTAAAAAGCTGCATTTACCCTGCATCAAAAAAGTATCCTTTCAACTCCTTTTTTCAATCTGTTCGATCAGATTATTGAAAATCAACCGGTGAAACGGCAGGAATATATACCAGTATATTTTCCCCAACAGATTATGTGTATAATAATGGGCAATGATGGACAACTTTCTTTTATCAGTTTCATCCTTAATATTGAATTCCAGCCATGCTCTTCCGGGAAGTTTCATCTCTGCTCGCAAGAGAAGGCGCTTGTTCGGCTGAATATCTTCCGCGCGCCAAAAATCTATTACATCATCAATTTTTAGAGTAGTCTGGCTTTTTCTGCCCCTAGACGTTCCTACTCCAAGAAAAATCCGGTCGATTGCCCCTCGCAGCCGCCACATCCAGTTATTGGCAAACCATCCTCCTTTACCGCCCACCCGGCAAATGGATTGGAAAAGTGAAGACGCTTTCTTTTCGGTAATCAGTGAGTAAGAAGCACTGTATTGAGGGTCGCCTACGCATTCATGAAGTTTCATGGCCAGTTCGTAAGCAGGGGGATAAGCGTCAGACCAGCGAGTATGGATATTATCCTGCTCTTCACGGTTCATCGCTCTTATTATGGCTTCTTTATAGCCTATGGTCTGGAACGGCAAAATTTCTTTTATCGAATTATCCTGACAAATAACTTCATTTTTCAACCCTTCCATCAAACAGCGGGTGATGGAATCCGGTACAGGAGTTACAAGACTTTCTATATAGGAATAAAAACTGATATTGGAGATGAAGCAGGGAATAAAGAAAGTCTTTTTATTCATTAATTCCGCTCTGATCCTTAACATATCCTGATAGCTGAGAATATCATTCCCTCCGATATCAAAGGATTTTCCAGAAGCTTCCTTCATTTCTAAGACACCGACCAGATATTTAACCACATCACGGATGGCAATGGGCTGGCATTTTGTTTTGGCCCAACGCGGAACCAAAATTACGGGAAGTTTTCTTATCAGATTCTGAATAATTTCATAAGAAGCGCTTCCTGATCCGATGATAATTGCCGCCCGTAAAATGGTCACGGGAACTTTTCCCCTTTTCAACTCTTGGGCCACCTGAATACGGCTTTCTAAATGTGTGGAGAGCTGGGTGTGGGTATCGCCAAGTCCTCCTAAATAAATAATTCGTTTAACCTTCTTCTCTTCTGCAACCATTCGAAAGTTCCTGGCTGCCTGTACGTCTGCAGAGGCGAATTCTTTCGGTCCCAAAAGCAGGGAGTGAATCAGATAATACGCGGTATCCACATCTTCCAAGGCAGCCCTCAAACTTTCGATATTGAGCGCATCAGCCACTACAATTTCCGCTTCCGGCCAATGCTCCTTGTAAATCGGCGAGGCAGCCCGTACCATGACTTTAAGACTGTATCCACGAGCCAATAGTTCAGGAACCAATCGTCCGCCGATATATCCGGAAGCTCCCGTTACTAAAACCTTACCTATATCCGCTCGCGGTTGGGAAGGCAAATTATGGCAAAAAATGTTTTCATTTTCCCATGATTGCCCGGTTAAATTATGATCAGTGAAAGAATTTGACATTCTAGTTCCTTAATAAGTAAGGTCCTGTCCTTTATTAATTTCTCTTTTTGCGTTTTGCATAAAACAAATCACTGTCAACACATGACAGCGCCTCCGTCGACATTTATGGCCTGACCTGTAATGTTTTTCGCCTCTTCTGAAGTAAGATAAGTTACGAGACTGGCCACATCTTCAGCCGTTTGTGGTCGCTGCAGCGGTGTCAGCGGCTTTACTCGCTCTTCGAAAATCTCTTCCAGACTCTTCTTCGCCATGGACGAATAGCCGTCTTTCAGCGACTGGGCAAGATTTTTCCAGCTCGACGTATAGACGTAGCCGGGGCAGACTGCATTTACCGTAATGTTATAGCGGCCAAGTTCTTTGGCTAAAACTTGGGTTAGACCAATGACACCAAATTTTGCCACGCAGTAGCTACCGATGAGCGCTTCTCCTGACTTTCCCGATATGGATGAGATATTGATAATCCGTCCCCGTTTCCTTGGAATCATCACCTGGGCCACGGCGCGACAACATAGAAACGCGCTTTTCAGATTTCTTTCAATCGTTTTATCCCAGTTTTCTATAATTGTTTTGGCAATCGGAGCCACACCCGAACCACCACCCACATTATTGACTAGGATATCTATCGTACCATAAGCTTCGATAGACTGCCGAATCATTTTATCGACATCAAGCTCCTTGGTGGCGTCGGATTGGAAGGCGATACCTTCGCCACCTTGTACGATGATTTCGGTTGCGACATTTTGAGCATCTTCTCTTCTCAGATCCGTCACAATAACCTTAGCACCCTCAGCGGCCAGACGCAAGGCGATTGCCCTGCCTATTCCGTTTCCTCCGCCTGTTACAATAGCTATTCTATCGTTAATTTTCAAATCCATGTCTTCCTCCTTCGACAGCGGACTTATTTGTTGAATCCAGTACAGCTTTCCTGGCACATTCTGTCAAGCATTACATTTTTAGCAAAATGTTTTGACATCCTGGACATTAAACTTTTATACTACTGCCGAAACGCAAAGTTGAGGATAAAACAATATGCAACTGATTCTGATCAGACACGGGGAAACGCTTTGGAACAAAGAAGGACGGGTACAGGGCACAAGTGATGTCGAGTTAAGCGCAGCGGGCAAAAAACAAGCAGAGCTTCTGGCCTTGTCCTTGAAAGATCATCCCCTGGAGGCTATTCATTCCAGTCCTTTAAAAAGAGCCCACCAAACGGCAGAAATAATCAACGAGTTTCATCATCTGGATATTCAGCTTCACTGGGACCTGATGGAGATGGATCAGGGAGACTTCGAAGGCTTCTCTTTTAAGAAATTGATGGCCAGCAAAAAAGAATTTCTTCAGAAATGGATCTCCGATCCCGCGTCAGTAAAAATGCCCAACGGCGAATCTTTATCAGAGTTACAAAACCGAGCTTGGCACATCACGGAAGAGATAATTGGAAAATCGCAAAACGCCTTGATTGTTTCCCACAATTTCACCATCGCCACTATTCTCTGCCGTCTGCGCAATATCAGCCTTTCCGAATTCAGAAGCACCTGTGTGGATACGGCTTCCAAAACTATTGTCCGGCTGGGTAAGGAGCAGGCAATAATCGACTTGCTCAATGATCGCAGCCATCTCCTTGAGGCGAGTAAAAAATAATAGACATTGCCGGATTATTGAATTAAGTTAATTATGATATTATGTTAATCAATGCTATTATTTTATAATACTTTTGATATATGAAAAAAATTATTAAAAAGCGTGTCTCCAATAATAAGGAGAAAATCAAAACGGCTAAAGAAGAAACTCCAGAATTAAATCAGATGCCCGATATTTACCGGAATATAGTGGAAGAAACGAGCGATTCCATTTATATGGTGGATCGCGACTGCCGTTATCTCTATGTCAATGCCAGATATTGTTCCCGCTTGGGTTTGCCCCTGAAAGATATAATCGGTAAAACCTACGGAAATTTTCATTCCTCGGAGGATACCACATCTTTTGCCGCTGATGTGGCGGAGGTTTTCCAAAAAGGTCTGTCGTTCCAGCGTGAATATCGAAGCCAGAGGGACGGAAACGAATTTTTGCGTACCATCTACCCGATCAGGCAACCCGCTGACACAGGCGAAATCACCGCAGTGTCGGTCATCGCGAAAGATATCACTCAATTGAGACACGTTGAGCAGCTTTACGGTACACTGGCAGAAAAATCTCCCATCGGTGTTTTTATTGTTCAAGATGGCAATATTCAATGGAGCAATAAAAAACTGCAGGAATCTATGGGATACAAAGCCGATGAGCTTATAAATATGCCCTATTCACATCTTGTCCATCCAGACGACAGGGAAATACTTAAGAGCAACTCCATAGCCATGCTCCGCGGCGAGATTTCCCTTCCTTTTGAATACCGGGTGGTAACTAAAGCAGGAGAAATACTATGGCATGTGGGAACAGTGACTTCCATCACTCACAACGGAAAGAGAGCTATTCTCGGCAGTCAGATGAACATTGATCCCCAGAAGCAAGCAGAGTTGAACCTGCGGCAAAGCGAGGAGCGCTACCGGACGATAATTGACACCATTCCCGACTCCTATTCCGAACAAGATTTGAAGGGAACCAACATATATTTCAATGACGCCTACGTGAACAGCATGGGTTACAGCCCTGAGGAATTGCATAACCTCAATTATAGGGAATATATGGACAAGGAGAATGCAGAACGTACCTTTCGGATCTATAACACGGTTTTTAAAACCAGAAAACCAGTGAAGAATGTGGAAATAGAGAGGATAAACAAGAAGGGGGAGAAGAGATTAGTAGAAATTTCCGTAGGTCTTATCCGTAACATCGAGGGAAAACCGATCGGATTTCACAGCGTCGCTCGAGATACTACAGAGCGGCGTAAAAAGGAAGATGCCTTGATGCAGAGTGAGGAGCGTTATCGCACAATCATCGACACTATTGCAGATGCTTACTATGAAGTTGATTTGACAGGAAACACCACTATTTTCAACGATGCCTATCTTAAACTCTACGAATACAGCGCAAAGGAAATGCAAGGGAAAAATTATAGAACTTATGTGGATAAGGAGCATGCAGAAATCGCCTATTGGGTTTTTCATCAGGTCTTTAAAACCGGCAAGCCGACAAAGAAAATGGAATGGGAAATAATCACCAAGAGCGGGAAAAAGAAACAGGTGGAACTCTCCGTAAGTCTTATTCACAATGCCAAGGGTAATCCGCTGGGTTTCCGCGGTATCATCAGCGATATTACGGAACGGCACAAAGCGGAAGAAACAATCCGTCATCAAGCCTTCCACGATCCCTTGACTGGCCTGGCCAACAGAACCCTTTTTTATGACCGCATGCACATGGCCTTTAACTCAGCAAAACGAGGCGGCAAAATGGTTGCTGTTATTATACTTGACCTGGATAATTTTAAAGGAATCAATGATAACAAAGGCCATAAAGTGGGAGATGAAGTGTTAAAAAGTATTTCCGGCAGACTTTCGAAGATGGTTCGGGCAAGCGACACGGTAGCGCGTTACGGCGGCGATGAATTTACCCTGATTATTCCATCTTTATCCAGTGAGGAAAATGCCTTGATTGTTGCCCAGAAAATAGTCAAGGCTTTCAACAAACCTTTTCATCTCGATAACGGCGATATAACGGTCACAGCGAGTATTGGTGTGGCCATATACCCCCTTCATGGCTGGGATATCGACACCCTTATGAGTAAGGCTGATAACGCCATGTACCGGGCTAAAGCTATGGGACGCAACAGGTATTGTTGGTATGGCGACGCAGAAGAGAATTCCTGATTCCCAGAAAACTTTTGTCAAGTGACGCCGCTATCGTAGCACTAGCAGATAGCAGCCGGCTTACGGAACAAATTGTATCAAAAAGATGACTACAGAATGCTGACAAAATCTAGTATTTTGCACTTACGTATTCCCTTTTCCTATTTTCTTATGCCCACATATCTCTTTGCTTTGAATTGTGCCGAGAAACCAATCCTATGGAAAACAGTGCTGGTATTTTTTATTCTGCATTTTCTTCTTTACCCGGCAAGCAACTCCTATAACTCTTATTATGATCGCGATACGGACAGCATCGGCCTACTGAAAAACCCTCCTCCCGTAGAGAAGGAACTACTCACCGTATCGCTGATGCTGGATGCTTTAGCGGTATTGTTCTCTCTGCTAATTGGCTGGCTGTTTACCGCAGCCGTGTTTTTTTATGGCCTCGCTTCCAAAGCTTACAGCCATAACAAAATTCGAGTGAAAAAAATGCCTGTTCTCAGTCTTATCGGAGTGGGCTTTATCCAGGGCGCTTTTACCTTTCTCCTATCTTTTTGGGGTATTCAGGATATCTCCATAACAGAGATTTTGAATACACAGATTCTCTTCGCCGCGGTTATTTCCAGTCTATTCCTTACGGCCGCATACCCTATGACGCAAGTTTACCAGCACAAAGCGGATGGAGAACGTGGTGACATCTCCTTTAGCATGCTTCTGGGCATTAAAGGCACTTTCTTGTTTTGTGCGGTGTTTATTGCGCTCGCGATTGTCTGTTTTGTTCTTTATTTCTTGAGTTACTATGGTCTGCTAATTGCCGCATTTTTCATCCTATTTATCGCTCCCGTGGCGGCTTTCTTTGCTTATTGGATGGTGATAACATTCCGGGATAAAAGTAAGGCTAACTACGACAATACCATGCGTCTGAATTTCATTTCCTCGACGGCATTGAACACTTTCATGATATTATTAATGGCGGCAAATCATTTTAAACTTGACTAACAACAGGTGAGTAATATCTGTAAAATACTGCACCCAATTCGATTTTTATATAAAGTCATTACCGTGCAGACAGAAATCCAACCCGCATTTCCAAAGAGCTCACAACTAAAAATTCTGTCCACGATAACAACAGCTGCAAGCAAATTTGTTGAGTTGAAAAGACTCCACCGGCCAACGTGATCGAAGTTTGCATCAGCAAACAACAAAAGTGCGAAACAATATTATCCAACAGCCGGAAAGTTAGAACAGATCAACGTTTTAAATAGACCTGTCCATAACTATATCCTTCCCCGATTATGCCCTGTCCCACGAATTAGATTTCGTTTCCGAAATCAGCCTTAAATGCCTTCACGAGTTTCGCGCCCCAGTCGCCGCCCACCGTTTCCAGCTTGCCGAAAAAGAAGCGCATTACCGGCGGCTCCTCCACAAAGCGTAATCCGCCGATGATATCCTTATGATGATGCAGCCAGGCTAGTCGATCCGCAACGTACTCGATATGCCCAAGAGTATAGGTACGTCGCGGGATAGCGATGCGCACAAGCTCCATCCTCGCAGTAACTTCCTTTCCGCTTCGGTCCCGGTCTTCAGACATTGACCCGCGCTCGACGCCTCTTGCCCCTGAAACAAGATACATGGCCGCATTCAGCGCCTCCGCGGGATACTGAAGCGGGGGGATGTTCGGCAAAAACTCGCGGGCATTTACATGACAAGCCAGCCCGCCCGGCGGGGTAACGACCGGAACGCCGTATTCCTGCAAACGTTCGACAAAATATTTGATAAATTCAGGGCTGCTGCCCGCAACTTCCATCTGAGTCATTTCCTCCAGCCCTACTGCCATAGCTTCAATTTCCTTTGTGGACATACCGCCATAGGTCGAAAATCCCTCGTACACCGGCAGCCATGTCATCAGTTGGTCAAAGTGTTGTTTGTTGTTTGTTGCAATAAGGCCTCCCCGCGCACCGCCGCTCTTCCTTCCCGACATATAGAGGATATCGACGTGACTCATCATTTCTAAAAGAATTTCTTGAATCGATTTATCAGCGTATCCTTTTTCACGCTGCTTGATGAAATAAGCGTTTTCTCCGATAAGGCTGCCATCCATCACCATCAAAATGCCGTTTGATTTGGCGATTTTCTCGACGTCCCGCAGGTTTTGCATCGAGAACGGCTGGCCACCAATCAGGTTGGTTGTCGCTTCCATTCGGATAAAAGCGATATTTTCACGGCCATGCTGCTCAATGGACTTCTTAAGCTTTGTAATATCGATGTTTCCCTTGAATGGTGCGCTTCCGGCCGGAATCAGGGCTTCGTCAGCCACCAGGTCGATGATCTGAGAACCAACGAGCTCCACATGAACCCGGGTCGAGGGAAAGTGATAGTTCGTTAACACCACTTGCGGAGATTTGAGAAACACTTTCACCAGCAAGTGTTCTGCAGCTCGTCCCTGGTGGACAGGTAACGTATGTTCAAATCCGAAAACCTTCTTCACGACGCGCGCCAGTTTGTAGAAACTCTCGGAACCGGCATAGGCATCATCCGCAACCATCATGGCGGCCAACTGATTGTCACTCATTGCGTTTGTGCCGCTATCTGTCAACATGTCGAGAAATACTTCCCTCGCTGGGAGGAGGAATGTGTTGTAACCGACAGCTCGCAGACACTCCAGCCGCTGTGCTGCGGGGAGGAGGTACATTTTTTGCACGATCTTGATCTTGTGCATCTCCATGGGTACTTGCCGGCCATTGGACAATGTAATAATCATAATTTTCTCCTTTCGACTTCCAAAGTTCAAAGAACATGAAATTACAGATAAATTATTGGTGATAGTTTCCTTCTGAGTGGGGGGAGTATAGGAAAAAACTTTCTTGTATGTCAAGATAATTTAATGTTGCAATCTTAGGTAATTGGAAAAAAGAGGCGACGGTGCCTTTCTCCAATTGTCTCCAAGCACAGTCGCCAGAAAGTTAGAACAGTCCAGCATTTACGGATACCTTGGAATGACAGTTTCACTTGAACTTGGTGAAATCCGGTTTACGTTTCTCAAAGAACGCGGTAAATGCTTCTTTCGCTTCCTTCGATACCAGCAACTTACTGAAAAGTTGCCCCTCTTCCTCCATTTTGGCCTTGATCGCAGCTAACTGCTTGCCCTTCATCAAACGTTTGGTTGCCCTTAGCGACGATGTCGGCAGTGCCGCCAACTTGGCAGCCTGAGTCTGAGCAAACGCGAAGACTTCAGCAGTCGGCAATACCTTGTTTACCAATCCCATTGCGCACGCTTCTTGGGCCGAAAATGCCTCGCCCAGCATCAACTTTTCCGCCGCCCGCTGGTAACCGGCGATTTGGGGAAGCAGCATACTGGAAGAAAATTCCGGGCACAATCCGAGCTTCGCGAACGGCATCGAAAATTTGGCATTGTCCGCCGCATAGACGAAATCACAGTGCATCAATAACGTCGTGCCAATACCGACTGCGGGGCCGGACACCGCCGCGACTACCGGTTTGGTCGCCTGGCTAAGATTCTGCATAAATTGGTACACCGGACTATTTCTTTTCTGCGGGGGATTCTTCATAAAATCATCCAGATCATTGCCGGCCGTGAATATTTCCGGTTTACCTGTCAACAGAATCGCACGCACCTCTGCATCGTTTTCCGCTTCTTTCAGCGCGTCGGCCATGGTCTGGTACATCTCCGCTGTGATCGCATTCCTCTTTTTCGGTCTATTGAATGTGATGGTAAAAATGCTATTTGCCTTGCTTGTTAAAATATCCATGTTATCTCCTGACAAAATACTTCTTTAAATGTGTTTATATTGATTAAACAGTTTGTACAAAACCGAAAATCTATTGTAAACTTTTCCATAAAAATTCCCTTTTCTGCTTATTTCTTTTAAAATGCATTTATATCAAAGGACAATTATGGTCAATGGTTTGTTGATATTTGAATTTCGGGAGGCGCGTCCAGAAACTTTTTGACAGAGCAGGATTGAGCGGTTTTAACAATCGCAGATTTATATTTCTCCGGAAAATTTGGCGGCAAAACTATGTCAATATTAATTTTTTCGACCATGTGAGTGGTGTCGTTACGCATAACGTTTTGTGTAATAGTGATATTGTCCGTCGGAATAGAACGTGATTGGCAAAAAGCTACAATATAAAATCCAGCGCACATACCAATGGAAGCTAGAAATATTTCCAGTGGCGATGGGGCGGTATTGTCGCCGCCGTCCGCTATCGGTTGATCCGACTTTAGAGTAAAACCCCGAAAATGCGTATCTACTTTTTTATTACCCGCAAATTCAATATTATATTTCATTTCCATATTTTCTATCCCCATTAAAACAGTTATCTATTCTGAGCATCCTCATCCTCCTTCTAGATACTTACGCCTTTTTGCTGAAGGAAATTTTTCTATCGCGTAACGCAACATGGTTCTGGGCATTACTGGGCAATGTTTTTGTAAAAATGACTCTGCACACTCGATATCGCGTTTGCCGATTTCGCGCAGCATCCAACCGACAGCCTTGTGAATTAAATCTTCTTTATCCCAATGTAAAATTCCGGCGAGCTTAAGTGTATCTGCAAATTTATTGCTTCTGATAAAAGAAAAAGTGGCGAGCACCGCAATGCGTCGCTCCCAGAGGCTCTTTGACTTCGCCAGTTGATAGAGGGGCTTTTTGCTTCTTTCCATCAAGAACGCTCCCACAATATTGGGCGCGGAAATATCCACCAAATCCCAGTTATTGATGTGTCTGGTGTTCTCCATATACAGACCATAGATTTTCTTTTGTATAGTTTCATCACCTTGAGCAAAGGCGTTAACAAACAAGATGAGCGCGAATAACCTTTCTTCGTGATAAGGAGATCGCAGTAACGACAATACTTCTTCGAGTGGCAGAGCTTTATATTCTTTGGCCAGCTTCCGCAGCGCCGGAACGCGAATACCCAGAAAAATATCTCTCTCACCATATTGACCGACATCGGTTTTGAAAAACCTCTGCAGAAACCGGGCGTCTTCTTTATCCCCCATTTTTTGCAAGCGTTTGCTGATTTCTTTTGCTTTCATACTATTTAACTTTGGAAAAGAAAATACGGTGATGTACTATGATGCAGGGCGTGATTTTTTTCAATCTTCTTTTGATTTACATTGGCATAGCAATAACGGCAGTCATGCCTGCACGTATTGTATTCGCCGATATCAACGCTTGCCACACATCCGCAGAGATCTCTTTGATTTTTATCCTTTCCGATTTTTAGATTTACTCCGGTTAATTCCGCAATCAGACGATCATCAATGCATTTTCCATACTGAATTCCCAGATTGGCCAAGTCCATTTTTTCGGCGCATGTCTCTACTATTATTTTATTGTCTCCGGCAATGGCAGCAATCTTTTCTGCCAGCATTCGCATCTCGAATTCATCGAGCGGCCTCACGGAAAGATGAGCCATTTTATTCTGTAGGTGGCGATACATATCGATAAAACTGATGATGCATTTCTCCGTGTGCCCCGACAAGCGTTTTGCCAGCTCGCTGAATCGGTCAACGTGATAGTCGATGTTTATGTTTGCCGACAAAAGGATCGGATCATAGCGCCAGATGATTCGTTTCTTACCGATTTTACCGGAAAGCTTCAGGAACGTGTCGATAATTTCTGTTTTGGACGGCAGGTTCGGCTCGATATTCTTGTCGTAAGGTGTCAAGGTAAATTGAAAGTAAAAGTCGTAATCTTGAAGAAGTTGCAGCCGATCCATCATCGGCGCCGGGTTTTTCGTCCAGAAAACAATGCAGTCAACATCTGGAGGGGCAAGCGATATATTCCTGATCTGCTGGGGATTCATCGGATTGCGCACCAGAACTAACCCTTCGTGAAGCCGATTGAAAAACCAGTCACTATAAAAAGCAGGAATGTCCGTCCGGCGGCTGCAACTAATGATCATTTTATGCAAAACCAAAAATACGTTGACTTGCTCTAATCTAACTTTTACTTATCAAACATCAAATAATATTGCTAATGTAATTGTCAATTACACCTCCAACTGTCTAATGGCGGGCAATTAACAAATTAGAGATTTACAAATTGAAAGAGATTAACGACGACTCCCAAGCTAAACCAAGGGCACGCCAGTGGCGTGACCATCAGCTCAAACGCCTTGTTGGGTGTTGCTCCGGGGAGTACCCACAACAACCTTATACATGGGTATACCCTGAATATCCGAAAAAATGCGAACTGACACTAGTAGAAAGGTGGTGCCCCCGAGAGATCTGACGGAAGACAGGTTTAAACTGTAATGGACAGGCAGACGCTGTGGTATTTCTCTCGAACCGCCGACGTAGTGCGCTAGATACTTAACGTCACTGCCGAGAATGATAGGTAGCAATACCGGAGAAAACCCATCGAGTCCGAGCTCTGCGACAGCATAAGCATGCGCGATTTTCGCTAACAGTCTTCCCAACTGAGTACTAGTTGCGCTGCTTCTTGGCGGCTTGAAAGTCACACTTCCTTGCGCCAGGTACTCTTTCATTAGATCTCCAAATGTGGGTAGGATCCCTGCAGCAACACCGCCTGTTAGTAACTTTTCTACTGGCTTAATATCCAAAAGCACCTCAGGAGTGTCAAATAATAAAGTGACAACTAACGCTGGATATTTTTCTATTGGAATCGCTTTAATAATCGATTTTCCTTTGATCGTCACTTCCAGGGGCAGTGTTCGGGGCACACGCTTTTTCTTTTTCCCAAATCCCTTTTGGACGCGCGCGGCATAAAACGTGCTTCGCAGCCAATCCAGTTCAACCTGGCTGGTGATTTGTTCGCAGCTTCTGCACGAAGCTTCAGGAAGAACAAGTCGTCCACCCAACCCTTCGGCGACAATGTGCTCGTCACCGAGTTTATTGTTTGAGTCTGCGAAGTAACGATTAGCGCCGCAGTAGATACAACGTCCAACCGGCGGATAGGTATTTTCTTGTAGCAAGAATGAGGCCGCCGTGGCCATGTGCTTTTCATCTCCAAAAAATCAATCAGTTCTGAACGATTGGCTGTATTAATTTGTTTAGTATTTTAATCTATATAAATTTTGTTGATTTTAAATATGGCTGGATTTATCACCTAGTCAGCAACTTTTCCAGCGCTGCAATTGCTTTTCCTAAATTCTCCGGTTGGGTGCCACCGGCCTGAGCCATTTCTGGTCTGCCGCCACCGCTTCCGCCCACCAGCGGAGCGAGTTCCTTGATAATGTTTCCGGCAGAAAATTTTCCTGTCAGGTCTTTGGTCACCATACACAAAAGCAGGGCTTTTTCTCCCGCTTTGCTGCCCAAAAGAATAATGCCGGATTCCATTTTGTCACGCAATTTATCGCCGAAGTCGCGCAGCGTCTTGACATCGGCAATGCTCACTTCCGCGGCCAGTACTTTCACGCCGCCGATTTCGCGCGCCTGGCTGAGAAGATCGCCAGAATCCTTAGACGCAAGCTTACCTTTGAGGGCCTCAATTTCTTTTTCCAAATCTTTTGTATGTTTAAACAGTTTTTCGGTTCGGTCCACAAGCTCCAGCGGATTGGCTTTAAACAGATTGGCCGCTTTTTTGAGCTCTTCTTCCGCTTTTTGCACATGTGTGAGTGCTTCCTTACCGGTAACAGCTTCAATTCTGCGGACACCAGCGGCAATGGCCGATTCGTGGATAACCTTGAGCAAGCCGATTTCGCCCGTGCGCTGCACATGCGTGCCGCCGCAAAGCTCCATGCTCATCTCGCCCATTTTGACAATGCGGACGGTCGCACCGTACCTTTCATCAAACACAGCCGTTGCACCGGTTTTGAGTGCCTCTTCCAACGCGCAAACTTCCGTCTGCACGGGCAGATTTCTGCGAATCATGTCATTGGCAATATCTTCCACACGCTGGAGTTCTTCATCGCTGATTTTGGAAAAATGAGTAAAGTCGAAACGCATACCCTCAGCCGTCACTTGCGAGCCGGATTGTTTGATATGATCGCCCAGCACGGTTTTGAGCGACGCCTGCAAAATATGTGTGCCGGAATGGTTGGCCTGAATTGCCTTTCTTTTTTCGGCATCGACAAGTAAATGCGTTTTATCACCGATTTTAATATTTCCCTTTTTCACAATTCCTTTGTGCACAATAAAATTTTCCACCGGCTTTTTGGTGTCGAGCACGGTAAAGTTAAAACCAGCACCTTCCAGAAAACCCGTGTCACCGATCTGTCCGCCGGATTCGCCATAAAAAGGCGTTGTATCCAAAACCACATCCGCCTTCTGGCCTTCAGTTGCGCGCTCCACTGGTTTCCCATCGATGAAAATAGCAGTAATTAGTGACTGAGTTTTGATGACACCTTCATAACCGCAAAACTCGCTCAATATTCCGGAGCTTGCCGCTTTGAGGTAGCACTCAGCTACTGCTTCTTCACCGCTTCCTTTCCAGGCGCCGCGCGCTCTTTCTTTCTGCTTCTCCATCTCGGTTTCAAAGCCAGCCGCATCGAGTGTAAAATTACCTTTTTTAACAATGTCCGCAGTCAAGTCGGTGGGGAAACCAAACGTATCGTAGAGTTTAAAAACCAAAGCGCCGGGCAGAACCGACTGGCCCGCTTTCTTCAAAGCTGCCGTTTCTTCCTGCAAAATGCGCAGTCCGGCGTCGAGCGTTTCCATAAAACGCTGTTCTTCGTTGAGAATGACTTTGGTAATGTAAGAAGCCTTATCGGCCAGATCGGGATAGACATATTTCATCACATCCATGACAACGTGCGCGCTCTCGTGCAAAAAAGGTTTGTTGATGCCGAGCAGTTTTCCGTGGCGCGCCGCCCGCCGCAAAATGCGTCTGAGCACATAGCCGCGGCCTTCATTGCTAGGGAGGATACCGTCACCAATCAAAAATGTCACAGCACGGCTGTGATCGGCAATGACCCGGATGGAAACATCATTGTCAGTATTCTTACCGTAGGTCTTACCGGATGTTTTTTCCACACGTCGGATAATGGGCATGAAAAAATCAGTATCATAGTTGCTCTTCACGCCCTGAATAACAGCCGTCAAGCGCTCCAATCCCATGCCGGTATCGATGCTGGGCTTGGCCAGCGGATTTAATTTACCGTTTTCATCGCGATCAAACTGCGTGAAGACAAGATTCCAGATTTCCAGATAGCGGTCACAACCGCAGTCCAGATCGCATTCGGCACGCCCGCAGCCGGTGCCTTTGCCCTGGTCATAAATGATTTCAGAGCAGGGGCCACAAGGGCCGGTCTCCCCCATCATCCAAAAATTACTTTTTTCACCCATGCGGACGATGCGATCTTTCGGCACTTTCAGCTTTTTATTCCAGATAGCGAAGGCATCATCGTCATCTTTATAAATCGTGACCCACATCTTTTCTTGGGGCAATTTAACAATGTCTATCAAGTATTCCCACGCCCAGGCAATCGCTTCTTCTTTAAAATAATCACCAAAGGAAAAATTGCCAAGCATTTCGAAAAAAGTATGATGCCGCGTGGTAACGCCGACATTTTCCAGGTCGTTGTGTTTGCCGCCGGCGCGCGCGCATTTCTGGCAGGATACCGCCCTCGTATAGCCTCTTTTTTCCAGACCTAGAAACGCGTTTTTGAATTGTACCATACCGGCGTTGGTGAAAAGCAGGGTCGGATCATCTTTGGGAATCAGGGCGGAGCTAGCCACGCGTGTATGGCCCTTAACTTCAAAATACTTTAAAAAACTTTCCCTGATTTCACTCCCCGTTTTCGGCATTAATCTCCTCCTGTGCTGTCTTTCCCAGTTTTTTTAAGATCAAGCCCGGCGGAAAACCACGTCCCATCAGGCTTTGAAATATCCTTTTTTTCACCTTCAAATCCAAAATATCTAACTTTTTTCTTGACGCTTTTTTCTTAATTAAAAATGCAATGGCCTTTTCTTCCGAAATTTCCCGGCGTGCCTCCTCTACCGCGGCTAGTATTAATTCCGCCACCACACCTTTTTCCCGCAGATTGACAAATATTTTTTTATCTCCCCAAAGTTTGTTTACAGCAAGATTCCGCGCCCATTGAACGGCAAAAGACGCGTCATTGAGATACTTCAAATCGTGGAGTTTTTCCAGTGCTTCTTTAATGACAACTGCGGCAAAACCCTTTTCCCGCAGTTTCTTTTCCAACTCTTTTTCCGAGTGCGGCCGCATGGACAAAAGGCGATAAGCTTTTTGTTTGGCTGCCGCCAGATCTAAAACCTTCACTTATCCTCTTCTTGCTCTTTAGCCACGATACCCAACTTGGCGCGCACATCATTTTCCACAGCCGTCATAATATCCGGATTTTCTTTTAAGAAAATGCGCGAATTATCCCGGCCTTGGCCTATTCTGTCACCCTTGTAGGAATACCAGGCGCCGCTTTTCTCAACGATTCCGTTTTCCGCCGCCAGATCCAGCACATCTCCTTCCCGCGAGATACCTTCACCGAAGATAATATCAAATTCCGCTTCTCTGAAAGGTGGGGCCAGCTTGTTTTTTACAACTTTAACTTTGGTTCTAAAACCGATGACGTCCTGACCGTTCTTTATGGAAGTCATTTTGCGAATATCGAGCCGCTGTGAAGAATAAAATTTCAGGGCATTGCCGCCGGTTGTAGTTTCCGGATTGCCGAAAAAGACGCCGATTTTCATGCGTAATTGATTGATAAAAATAACTGTGGTTTTGGATTTGCTGATGCTGCCGGTCAGCTTTCGTAAAGCTTGCGACATGAGCCTTGCCTGCAGACCCATTTGCGCATCGCCCATTTCGCCTTCCAGTTCGGCCTTGGGAACTAACGCAGCAACAGAATCAATTACCAAAACATCCAACGCGCCGCTGCGCACAAGAGTTTCCGCTATTTCCAGCGCCTGCTCGCCCGTATCCGGCTGGGAGATCAGGAGGTCGTCAGTATTAACACCGATTTTCTTGGCATAGGTTACATCCAAGGCGTGTTCGGCATCAATAAATGCTGCGATTCCGTTTTGCTTTTGAGCTTCCGCGACAATATGCAGCGCCAGTGTGGTTTTGCCGCCTGATTCCGGTCCATAGATTTCAATAACTCTACCGCGTGGGACGCCAAAAGTCCCCAGCGCTATATCGAGACTGAGTGATCCGGTAGAAATGGCCGGAACATCGGCAACCCTCTCCGAGCTACCCAATTTCATAATTGACCCTTTACCAAACTGTCTTTCAATTTGAGTAATGGCCAAATCGACGGCTTTTGATCTATCTACATCTGCGCACATAATATGGTGACCTCCCTTAATTTTATTAATGTTACTCGCTATTATTAATCCTCAGCCGGAAAAATAAAACTTTTCCAGTTTGGTGTAAATAGCTCCCTCTCTTGTCAGTTTACTTTGAAATAAAATTATTTCCGAGCAGTTAAATTTACCAACGATAAAATCGTTATGCTTATGCAGAGCTTCGCTGATTCCCATTATCTCCTGCGGGATTTTAATCCGACCCAAAGTCAAATGCGCGCGGAATGGCCGGGTTTCACGCGGAAAACCAATACCCTCAAACTCTCTTTCCATCTGTGTTTGCAGAGCGGCTAATTTCTCTATATCACCTGTCGTTCCCAGCCAGAGAACGCGCGGCCTGCGGGCATCGGGGAAAACTCCTATCTGTTCTACATTTAAAGATAGAGTCGGCACCGAAGCTACTTGTTTTTTCATTATAGCGCAAATATTTTTTACATCGTCTTGATCAATGTTGCCGAAAAATTTTAATGTAATGTGATTGCCTTGAGATCTCGTCCAACTTATCTTCCCTTTTATTTCTTTTTTTAAATTCTCCTGCAGGCGGGAGACCGTCTGCAAAACATCTTCTGTTGGCTCAATCGCTAAAAATGCCCGTATGTTCTTTTGTGTGTCCACTTGTTATTGACCTTTTCCCTGCAAAAAATCCTTGATCATAATCAATGCCACTTCGGAAAAAACATGTTTGTTTCTTTTGCGATCCCATCTAAAAACATGGTGGGCACATATCGTTTGAGCAGAATCACTTAAAGCCAGATAAACAGTGCCCACGGGCTTATCCACGCTGCCGCCGGTTGGACCGGCAATGCCGGTTGCGGAAAGACCTAAATCAGTGCCGGCAATTTTGCGGATTCCTTCAGCCATCAAACGCGCCGTTTCTTCACTTACCGCTCCATATTTTTCTATACCGTCCGCTGGAACGTCCAGCAACTTTATTTTTGCGGCATTGCTGTAAGTGACTATGCCGCGTTCAAAAAAAGCCGAGCTTCCCGCAATATTGGTCAAGCGATTAGATATCAATCCACCGGTGCACGATTCCGCCACGGCCAAGGTCATTTTTTTCTCTATCAGCAGAGCGGCAACAATCTCTTCGAGAGTTTCCTCGCCGTAATGAAATATGTATTTTTTAAGCCGCTTAGTTATTTCATCTCGCGCCATCTTTAATTTATCCTGGGTTTCTTTTAAAGTTTTCCGGCGCGATATCAGAACAAGATGATTTTCAGGGAAAACAGGATAAAAACCAATAATCACACCCAAAGAATTAAAATTGATGTCTTTAAGAGCGTCATCAACAGCCGCCTCGGAAAGCCCGAAAGTTTTGATGGTTTGTTTGGCTGAATATTGTTCATTTTGCGGGAAATATCTGCGCAAAACGGGAATAACTCCCTCCAACAACATCCTTTTCGTTTCGGCGGGAACTCCGGGAATAACAAAAATCAGTTTCCCTTTAATATTCAAGACAAAACCCGCTGCCGTACCCACAGGGTTGGCAATGATTTCCGCACCCTGAGGAAACATAGCTTGCTTGGCGTTATTTTCTATCCAGCGTAAATTGTATTTGGCAAACCTTTCTTTGATGCCGTGTAAAACGCTCTCATCAGTGTATAACGGCAGGTCGAAAGCCTGAGCGATAGCGGCAGTTGTTATATCGTCGGCGGTAGGCCCCAATCCTCCCGTGCAAATTACGGCATCCGTCAGCGGTAACAAATAATTTAACCGGTTTTTAATTGCTTTAAAATCATCACCCACCGACATTATAGCTTCCACGTGCCAGCCCTGCTGATTTACTTCACGCGCGATAAACGAGGAATTGGTATCGACGGTGCGGCCGTTCATCAATTCATTGCCTATAGTTAAGATGCCTGTTTTCATAGCACTCCAAAAAATACCAGCAACAGCATCAATACCCCCGCATAAATTCCGGCGGCAACATCATCCAGCACAATGCCCAAGCCGCCGGATATTTTCTGCAGATCACGGAGGGGAAAAGGTTTTAAAATATCAAAAATCCGAAACAAAACAAAACCAACCAAGAGGTGCAATCCAGTTATCGCCACCGGCAGCATGGTCACTTGAAAACCGGCAATTTCATCAACCACAATACGTTGATCATCTTTTTTCCGGTAAACTTGTTCTGCGCGTTCGGCGATATAAATAGCTAAGACCAATAAAAAGATTACAATTAAAAGACGCAGTAACCAGTGCAGGGGGGAAAAAATAAGGCAAATCAACACGCCGACTAATGTGCCGGTAGTCCCGGGAGCAACGGGTGCCAATCCGGCGCCAAAACCTGTTGCCAATAACTTTATCAGTTTTTCGTTCATAACCGCCCCATTGACTCCTATGAACTAAAATACAGCTTATTTTCAACTAGTTAAGTTTGCGCAGGCTATATTCTTTTTAGATTTGTGTCAATTATTTTTACGCTCTTCCGCCCCAAACCCCTTTTTACATTGCCCTTCGCTAAAATTCTCCCCGCGAAACTGTTTTTGAAGATTTGGTCTCCTTTCCCTGCGCTTCGCGCGGGATAGTTCGTCCAGCAAATTTCAGTGCGCTATGCTTCTGAAACTTGGGACTCACTAAAAAAATCTTGACAATAGAACCATCGTTCTATACCATACCTTACATGAAAGTCAAGCGAACTTTACCGGATGTGGAGAAAAAATTTTCCGCCTTTTTCCGCGAAAACCGGCGCATGCCGACATACTCGGAAGCGGCTGAAATTATTGGCGTGCATTCCAAAAGTGTCGTCCACTTCTGGGTAAAAAAAATGCTGGCTTCCGGGCTTTTGCAAAAAGATGCCAAAGGCTTTTTATCGCCAGCGCGTTTATCGCTGGGCTTGCCTCTGGCTGGAGAAGTTTGCGCCGGTTTTCCCTCTCCTGCGGAAGAAGAATTGCGTGACGTTATTTCCTTTGACGAATATCTGGTAGCGCATCCGGAAACATCATTTCTGCTTTCCGTCACCGGCGATTCCATGATCGGCGAAGGAATAATGGAAAAAGATTTGGTGATTGTAGAAAGCGGCCGGGAGCCGAAGAACGGGGATATCATTCTGGCCGAAGTGGACGGAAACTGGACCATGAAGTATTTCCGCAAAAAAGGCAAAACGGTAACACTGGAGGCGGCCAATCCCAAATACCCCCCGATTATCCCGCAGGCGGAGTTGCGTATCGCCGGCGTCATTACCGCGGTTGTCAGAAAATATCATAAGTGATGGCTTTGTAAAATACCCTGACTCGAGGATGAAGACCGATACCCTAATAACCTGACGGGCACAAGAGGGCACACGATACCGAGCTGAAGCTTATTGGTTATCATTTGCTCGGGTTTTTTTGCCCAAAAGAAATTAATTTTAAACCAGGTTTCCAATCATATCTGGACACTTTTATTTCGTAACACGTTATGATTCAGCAACTCTTCAGTCTCCATTCCTGGCCGCGCGCAATTGTTCACATTGACGGCGATGCTTTCTTCACTTCATGCAAGGAAGCAATTCATCCGGAACTTAAAGGCAAACCGCTCATCACCGGCGGCGAACGAGGTATTGTGGCCTGCGCCAGTTATGCGGCCAAAAAAATGGGCATCAAGCGCGCCGTGCCGCTGCATGAAGCACGCAAAATCTGCCCGGGGCTGATCATCCTGCCTTCCGATTATGAAACTTACAGCCTGTTTTCACGACGGATGTTCAGCATTATGCGCCGCTTCACGCCTGATGTGGAGGAATGTTCGGTTGACGAAGCTTTCGCCGACATCACCGGCATGCGCCGCGCCCTGCACTCCTCCTATGAAGAAATCGCGCTCACGATGAAAAAGGAAATTGAAAGAGATCTAGACATCACCGTTTCTGTGGGCGTAAGCATTACCAAGGTGCTCGCCAAGGTTGCCTCTAAACACCAAAAGCCGGCAGGAATGACTGTCATCAACGGCAGAGAGATTCCCGCTTACCTACATGATCTGCCGGTGGAAAAGATCTGGGGGATAGGCCCCGCCACCACCAACTATCTGGCCAAGATGGGTATCCGTACGGCGCTGGCCTTCGCCCAACTCCCCGAAGAAACTGTGCGGAAAAAATTCACCAAACCGGGGGTGGAAATCTGGCAGGAGCTGCGCGGCGAATCGGTTTATGCGGTAACTACCGAAGAAAAAAGCTCCTACGCGTCCATCAGCAAAACCAAAACATTTGCTCCGGCAACGTCGGATGCCGAATACCTTTTCGCGCAACTGATGCGCAATATGGAATCAGCCTGCATCAAGGCACGGCGCTACGCTCTGGCGCCGCAAAAAATTGTGGTGTTTCTGAAGAAGAATGATTTCGATATGATCGACAGCGAAGCAGTTCTTTCCCATCCCTGCGCCTGTCCGCTGGAGTTTGCCGGCGTCATCCGCGAGCTTTTTTCGGACTGCTATAATCCACAGGAACTCTACCGCGCTACCGGCGTCATTCTGCTTGATCTCGCGCCGGACAATAACACCCAATATACTCTTTTTGATAATCCCGTGCAGGCCGAAAAAATTAAAGATGTTTACGCCGTCGCCGATGAGCTGGGAGAAAAGTTCGGCAAGCACACTCTGCATCTGGGCAGCTCTCACCTGATTGAAAAACTCGGCAAAGGCCGCCGGGGCTCACCCACCGTGCGGGAGCAAACGATCCTCAAAGGCGAAACAAAGCGCCGCCATTTAGGTTTGCCGCTTATCCATGTAAAAACAAAAAATTAAAACTGCTTCTATAATTCCATTAAGTTGTCAAAAGCGATGTCCTGTCTTGTATAAATAATATGACTATTTTAATTCTTCAAACTTTTTATAAAATCCAAATAATACGTTGCCGTTTCTTGCGGTTTTTCCACCTGAGGTGCATGACCGCAACCTTTAATGATCACTGTTTTGTGATTTTTTAATCCTTTTTCGAAAACCGGAACGCTGGAAATATCGAGGATCCTATCCTGATCGCCCCAAAGAATTAAAGTTGGCGCTTTTATCTTCGGCAAGTTTTTTTCGAGGGAGAAAAAATCGGGATTAATTTCTTTGAGTTCCTTTTCATAAAAGCTGCGATTGTCTAAAGCTTTCTGGACGAACATCTTTTTAAGTGGATAAGGCAAACTGGGAGGATTAACAAAAACCAATCTCATAAGCCTCGGCCAATCACCGCTGTCTTTTAATACAAGAGGATTTTCGCCTTTTTCTATCAGTTTTATTACTTCGCTTTTTGGCAAAGACTTAACACCCCCGGCATCAAATAAACCAAGGCTGATGATTTCATCGGGATAGCGTACGGCATATGTTCCGGCGAAAAAGCCGCCCATGGAATTGCCGGCGATATGGAATTTTTTTAAATTGGTTTCTTGAGTGAATTTATGCAAATGGGACATTTGACTGTTTAGGTCATAAAGTTTATCCATGAACTGGGAGCTTTCTCCGTAACCCGGGATATCGGGTATCACTACATGGTAATCCTTGGTCAGATAAACGGCAAAACGAGTCCAGTTATCTTTATCACCAGTGTAACCGTGCAAAAGTAATATTGTCGGTCCTTTGCCGCCCTCCAAATAAACAATGTTATGATCATCAATTTTGATTTCTTTCTTGATCAGGCCAGCCTTGCTTCTGGATAAATCAATAATGTAACCGGATACTTTTTCGGGAAAAACATAGTAACAGGCAACGGCAGCCATGATTAATATCAATAAAGCAATTAAAATCTTTTTCATATTGACACCCTTCCTATTATCCCTATATAGAGTTCAATCACTTGTTTTACGTAGCACTAATTATGGATATAATCATTAATTTTATAGATTTTTTTATTCATTTGGACAGGTATCTGCCAATTATCATTAATAGTTTTGGTATCTGGGCTTATGTTATTGTGTTTCTAGTTATTTTCTGTGAAACCGGCCTTGTTGTTACTCCCATTTTTCCGGGAGACTCGCTGCTTTTTGCACTGGGCACCCTGGCCGCACTAGGTTCTCTGAATATCGAAGCCCTGTTGATTTTGCTTTCCATTGCTGCCATTGCCGGAGACACGGTCAACTATTCCGTTGGCCATTTTATCGGGCCGAAAGTTTTTCATTACGAAGACAGCCGTTTTTTCAAAAAAGAATATCTTCAGAAAACGCATGAATTTTATGAGAAGCATGGCGGAAAAACAATCATCATCGCCCAATTCATGCCCATTATCCGCACTTTTGCTCCTTTCGTGGCCGGTGTTGGCGCCATGAATTATTCTAAATTTATTTTGTTTAATATCATCGGTTGCATCTCGTGGGTTTGTCTTTTTCTTTGGGGAGGTTATTTTTTCGGCAACATCCCGGCCGTAAAAAGTAATTTTACAGTAGTAATTATCGCGATTGTTATTGTTTCCATAATGCCGGGATTCATTGAATACTGGAGACAAAAACATTATAATTCCGATAAGAAAGTTGGCACCTAATAATGAGAAAAAGTATGAGCACGAAATTTATTTATTTTACCATTTTTCTGACAACACTCTTTCTATCGGCATTTTCCGCAGAAGCAAATAACATAATAAAGATAGGCAGCGATGTGACCATAGAAGCGCAACAACGAATAAACAATGTAATTGTGGTCGGTGGTCAGATAACCGTTAACGGCCTTGTAGAAGGTAATGTGATCGCCGCAGTTGGATCGATTGTGCTTACGAACAAAGCTGTGGTGCGCGGCAACGTTGTTTGCGTGGGCGGAGTTATTGCCAAAGGCAATGGCTCGCAAGTTTACGGTGATATTACTGAAATAAATTCTTCCAATATATCCAGCGCCATTGTTTCTTTCCTCAGCGGAGACTGGGAGGGCTGGCCATTTATTGTTAATTTTATTTATCTGTGCTTTTTTGCCGTCATATTTATCATCGCCCTGCTCATGGCGATTTTAATACCGCGTCCACTGATCGCGATCGCCGACATGATCCAAACCAATAAAACAAAATCTTTTTTTTGGGGGTTTTTCGCAACTCTGATGATTCCTCCTTTTTTCTTTTTGCTGATAATTTCAATTATAGGCATTACTTTAATACCATTAATATTTGCCTCTTTATTGCTGGCATTCGTACTTGGGTTTATAGGCGTAAGTGCGCTTATTGGTAATTTCATCTTAACAAAAATATTTCGAAAACATAAGAAATCTCTAGTGCAAGAAACCATTTTAGGATTAATTTTATTTTGGTCGATAGGCTGGCTATCTTATATAGGCTGGATGGTAAAAATGATCGCTATAACGTTTGGCCTGGGCGGCGTTTTGCTCACTCTCTTTAACCGCAAACATCAAAGCGCAACTCCATAGGGATTTCTGAAGCTCCTGTAAAATCCGCTACTTCGCAAACCTATTTGCCGCACTTATTTAAAGTCTCATGATTGGTCTAAAAAATTATGGTTTAATTTTCTTGACACATTAACACCTTTTTCCTAATTAAAAGGAATATAAAACAATTTCTTGTCCAAAACGGCCTCCTGCAGATTTCTGTGATATTGTTCTGTGAAAAGTAAGGCAAGAATTATAAAAATATTATAGCAAACCTCAAAAAAGTGAAATAATATAAATGATTGTCAAAGCTGATCAAAAGTTAATAGAAGTGGGTGCCGATTTTCTGAAGTCACTTTATCAAAGGCAGCGACAATCGGCCGTTGTAAGATCGAGTGCCAGTTTTGTTATGTGGCTAACTGCCTTGACAGCTTATTTATTCGGCCTCATTAATTTTGATAATTTAGCCAGCGCAAGCGTTGCCATTTTATACCTGATCCTGATAAATCCTCCCGCTCTCTGGGTTTTAAAAAGAATTATAAGTCAAACCATTGCTAAATATTTTTCATATTTTATCAGCTTGCTGGAAATTATCGGATTCACCGCCGTTATCCATTCTTTTGGCGGCATAGAAGCAGCTTTTCTCCTGCCCCTTTATGCGGCCTCTATCGCCTATGTAGGCCCCCTGGAACCTCGCAGAAAGCCATACATTATCGCCGGTTTCAGCAATATTTGCTTCTTGTTGCTGATTAATTTGGAGCATGGTGGTATTCTTCAGACTATAAAGGTTAATCCTGATTATTACATGCCCTGGAAATATCAGGTGGCCATTATGATTGCCGTAGTACCCATGTTGTTTATTGTGGCCTTTATCTCTTCCTATACGGTGCAACTTTTAAAAAATAGCAGAGAGCAGCTGCGCCGGCAAAACGAAGAGCTTCGAGTGGCGTTAATTAAGGCAAGTGAATCTGACCGACTTAAGTCAGAATTTTTAGCCAACATATCCCATGAACTGAGAACGCCTCTTCATGCCATTATCGGATTTTCGGATCTGCTCAATAATCATTACCTTGGTGAATTGAACGAAAAGCAGAAGGATTCGGTAAAAGATATAAACACAAGCGGAAAGCATCTGCTTGCCATCATTAACGATCTTCTGGACCTCAGCAAAATGGAAGCAGGCAAAATGGATTTGGATATATCGGAAATCAACTTGAAAATGCTTTTAGAAAACAGTTTGAACATTTTTGAGAAGCTGGCTCAAGGTCGCGGAAATAAACTATTGTCAGATATCGCTGATTGTCCCAAGACCATTCAGGCTGATGAACGAATGGTCAGACAAATCATATACAATCTCCTTTCCAATGCCATTAAATTCACTCCGGAGGGAGGATCAATCAAACTGTCGGCACACCATCTGACCCGCGCAAACAACCACTGGTTAACAAAAAAGGGGGAAATGCTATATTTGCCTAGCCTCTATGGCCACGAGCTAATGAATCATAAACACTTAGTGAAAGTTTCTGTAGCGGATACCGGCATTGGTTTAAAGATGGACGATATGAAACTGATATTCAAACCCTTTATACAAGTTGACGGATCTAAAAGCCGCCGGTATCAGGGTACAGGGCTGGGCCTGTCTTTAACCAAGCAATTTGTGGAACTCCACAAGGGGAGTATATGGGTAGATAGTGAGGGGGAAGATAAGGGATCTACTTTTCACTTTGTGATTCCAGTCTAGATTCGGAAATATAATCCTTGCACTTTCCCATCATTCAGCTATGGATAAAATCTCAAGAAAGGGCTTATCATGAAAAACAAAACTATTTTAGTAATCGAAGATAATGAAATCAACATGAAGCTTATCAGGGCATTCCTCCAGATAGGCAAGTATCGTATATTGGAGGCTAGGGATGCCGAGACCGGCATTCGCCTGGTAAGAGAAAAACATCCCGATCTCATTCTGATGGATATACAGTTGCCGGGCATAGATGGATTCAGCGCGGCTCAGTTCATAAAGAGTGATCCTGATTTAAAGAAAATTCCTATTATTGCTGTAACCGGCAATGCCATGCATACAGATAAAGAAGAGGCCATGGATATCGGGTTTGCGGGTTATCTCCTTAAACCATTCTCCATTGAAGTTTTTTTAGAAACAATTTCTAATTTTTTCAAGAACCAGAAGGAGAAATAACCGCCTGGACATCAGAGTTTTTTCTCCAGCTTTCTGTATTTAAGATATTAACTACAGATTAAAATCAAAATATTAGAGATTTAGCCTAAATCCACTCTTCTGAAATGACATCACCGCGTGTACCGACAATAACGGCTTTTAATGGAACTTTTCGTTTTGCCGACTGCAGTGCCGTTTGAGCAATTTGCAGAAGGCCGCGACAGCAGGGAACTTCCATCATGATCACAGTTAGAGTATTTATTTCGGCTTCATCCGCCATTTTACGTATTTTTTCCCTGTAAACATCCTGCCCTTCATCAAGTTTCGGGCAGGCAATGGCCAGGCTTTTGCCTTTCAGAAATCTTTCATGAAAATCAGGCAGAGAATAAGCGATGCAATCGGCGGCCAGCACAACATCTTTGCCACGGAAAAAATCAGCGGCCGGATTTACCAGATGGAACTGAATAGGCCAGTGTGTAAGTTCGGATTGCTGTGTATTTGCCTGCACAGCGCTTGCGGCCACGGGTGACTTCCTTTCGAAAATGGCATGCGCTGACCCGGGACAACCGTGAGTGGCAGGGTTAATAACACCAAGACCATGCGGGGTTGCTTTGCCGCCATGTCCCTGAGTTTGTTCGCACTTTTTGCGGGCAATATTTTCCATGACCATTTTTTCATCAAACGGCTTCGCTTCCCGATCTTCAATAGAAAGAGCCCCTTCCGGACATTCACCTAGACAGGCGCCCAGTCCATCGCAAAAAACATCGCTGACCAGTTTTGCTTTGCCGTCAATAATCTTTATGGCCTCTTCCTGACAATTCGGTACGCACAAACCGCAGCCGGTGCATTTCTCTTCATCGATCTTGATAATCTTTCGTTTCATAAAATCGCTCTCCAGTTTTCAAACTTGCGATTTAGGGAATCAAGCAAGCTGTAGTCATCAGGATACCGCGACGGCAAGGAGGAGGCTCCGCAGGCGTATTACTAACGCGTGACCTTCAGGTTATACATTGAGGAAGCCGACGACACAGCCAACAAAGGTAGCCGTATGAATACAGTTTGCGTTCATGCCATCTTCTTCATCGCATCCACCAACTCTTGCACAGCTGCTGCTGATTTGGCCAATGCTTTTTTCTCATCTGCGGTGAGTTTTAAAGAAACAATTTGTTCGATCCCATTTTTACCGAGTTTTACCGGTACACCAACGAAAAGACCGGAGATGCCGTATTCGCCCGTGAGATAAGCAGCGCAGGGTAAAATTTTCTTTTTATCTTTCAGTATTGATTCCGCCATTTCCACGGCTGCCGAAGCGGGAGCGTAGTAAGCGCTGCCGGTTTTTAAAAGGCCGACTATCTCCGCGCCGCCATTGCGCGTCCGCGTCACCATGGCCTCAATGCGTTCCGGCGAAATAAGTTCTGTTATGGGAACACCCGCCACTGTGGAAAAGCGCGGCAATGGCACCATTGTGTCGCCGTGCCCTCCCAAAACGAGAGCGTGAACGTTTTCCACGGAAATATTCAGTTCCGCAGCAATAAAAGTGCGGAAGCGCGCCGAATCCAAAACTCCGGCCATGCCTATTATCCTTTGCTTAGGAAAACCGCTTTCTTCCATCGCTACATGACACATGGCATCCAAGGGATTACTGACAATAATCAAGATGACGTCCGGCGAATATTTTACAACCTGCTTGGTCACATTTTTAATTATCCCCCTGTTGGTGGCTAAAAGATCATCGCGGCTCATGCCGGGTTTTCGCGGTATTCCCGCGGTGATAATAACAATATCCGAGTGGGCTGAAGCCTCGTAAGAGTTGGCGCCGGTAAGATGGGCATCATGTTTCTCCAGCGGCGCTGCCTCGGCCAAATCCAGCGCCTTTCCCTGCGGCACTCCTTCAATAATATCAACTAAAACAACATCGCAGAGTTCTTTTTCGGCAAGTCTCTGTGCCGCTGTAGCCCCGACATTACCCGCCCCTACTACTGTAACTTTCTGATTCATTTCCGAATACCTCAAAATTTATTTAATTAACCTTGTCATTTACTACAATTAAACTTAATTTTAGACAATCGTCAAATACTTTTTTCCCTGTTGCAAAATCAAATACTGTAAGGTAAAAAATGGAACAATAACTGGAGAAAAAAATGAAAAAACTCTTCGGCACCGACGGAATCAGGGGAATTGCCAATGAATATCCCATGACGGCGGAAGTCGCCCTCAACGTGGGGCGGGCTATTGCTTACCTATCCAAAAGAAAAGGACATTCTCCCCGAATCCTTCTCGGCAAAGATACCCGGCTCTCCGGAGATATGTTTGAAGAAGCGATTATTGCCGGTATTTGTTCGATGGGCGTCAATGCTATTTCCGCGGGTATCATTTCAACACCGGGAATAGCTTTTTTGACCAAGAGCATGCGGGCTGACGCGGGTATTATGATTTCCGCCTCCCACAATCCCATGCAGGATAACGGCATAAAATTTTTCAACAGTGACGGTTTCAAACTATCTGATGAAAAGGAAAAACAAATCGAAGAACTCATCTTTGCCAACAATATGCACAAGCTCCACCCCGCCTCGAAAGAGATGGGTAAATTATCGCGGCTGGATGACGCCATCGGACGTTACGTAGATTTTCTTAAAGCCGCTTTCCCGCAAGAGATTAACCCCGAAGGAACGAAAATAGTTCTCGATTGCGCGAACGGCGCCACTTATCGTGTGGCTCCTGTCGTATTTACGGAACTGGGTGTTAAGGTTACTACGCTATTTGATCAACCCGACGGCAAAAACATCAACCTCAATTGCGGTTCGCAACATACCGATGCATTGGCCCAGGAAGTATTACAGCAAAAAGCCGATGCCGGTTTTGCTTTTGACGGCGACGGCGACAGGGTGATTGCCGTGGATGAAAAGGGAACAGTTCTTACAGGCGATCAGGCATTGGCCATTTGCTCAGCCATTCTGAAAAAAGAAGGCAAATTGAAAAATAATTTAGTTGTCCGCACAGTCATGAGCAATCTAGGATTGAGTGTTGCTTTTCAGAAATTGGGAATTGATTCCGTTTTTGCCGATGTCGGTGACCGTTATGTTCTGAAAGAAATGCTGGCACGTGGAGCCATCATCGGCGGTGAAGATTCCGGCCATATAATCTTTTTGCAGCATCATACCACCGGCGACGGTTTAATTACGGCACTGCAACTATTGGCGGCAATGAAAAAGGAAGGTAAGTTGCTTTCCGAATTGGCCGGCATAATGACAATATTTCCGCAAGTGCTCATCAATCTTGATGTAAAAAATAAACCAAAAATTGAATCCGTACCGGAAATCATGGCCGCCGTCAGGCAAATCGAAGAAAAGCTGGGCGACAAAGGCCGCGTCTTGGTGCGCTACTCCGGCACGCAGAATATGTGCCGGGTTATGGTCGAAGGCCCGACAAAAAAGGAAACTGAAAGTTACTGCCGCCAAATCGCGGATGTTGTGGAAAAGATGCTGTGCTAAATGGATAAGGAAACGTCTTATAAAGTCTGTATAATCATTGTTCGACTGTGAGGTGAAATCAATGGGAAAGATTTTGTATGACTGGAAGCAACCAGACTTAGTTCTTCTCAGGCACGCAGTATTCGACCGATTGCGAAAAGATAGAGACTGGAAAATGGTGGAAAATGAAATGCGCTATTTTGACCCATATATTGAGCTTAAGAGCCCAGACCATCAAGGTTTACTATTTTTCCAAATAGAGGAAGTGGTCTGGCGCCTTCTTGTCGAAGGAGTCCTTTCACCTGGGTTTAATTCTGCAAATCCGAAGTTACCATGGTTTCATTTGACTGATTTCGGCAATATGGTAATAAATTCACCAGAACCAAATCCATATGATTCATTAGGATATATAAAGCACATCAGATCGCAGATCTCTAATCCAGACAATACTGTATTGGCTTACCTATCAGAAAGCCTAAGCACATATCACCATGGTAATACTGTTGCGAGTACGATGATGCTTGGCATTGCTGCAGAGAGAGTTTTTCTTTTATTATGCTCTTCTATGTCTGCTGCGATTTCTAGTACAAAAGAGAAATCAGATTTCGAGAAGATTCTCATAAGATTCCCAATCAAGCCAAAATTTGATTGGATGCGACTGAAAATTGAATCTCTTCAAACCGCTAAACTTACAGGATTCCCTGATAATGCCGGTATAATGATTACTGCAATTTACGATTTACTAAGAGGCCAAAGAAATGACCTTGGTCATCCACGCGATACACCACCCGTATTAAGTCGTGAAGATGCATTTGTCAATTTGCAGATTTTTCCAAGATATTATCAAACCGCGGAGACGATAAGATTATTTCTTGCTGCTAATAAAATTTAAACAGCCTAACAAGCGGTTGCACACGGACCGAGCCACGTGCCGTTCAAAGTTAAACGATCTCCTAACCCTGTCGGCCGGCACACGTGACCTTCAGGTTATACGTTGAGGAAGCCGACGACGATGCCAACAAAGGTAGCCGTATGAAGGCAGCTTTTTAATCTACGCGGATCAGCATCGCATCACCCTGGGCATGTCCCGAACAAATACCGCAAACTCCCCAGCCTCCGCCGCGCCTGCGAAGTTCGTAGCCCAATGTCATAGCAATTCTGGCGCCCGTTGCTCCGATGGGGTGGCCGAAGGCAACTGCTCCTCCGTTGACATTTACTTTTTTAAACATATCTTCCTTGGACATACCCAGAATCGACCGGCAGCTCACCAGCACCACCGCGGCAAAGGCTTCATTTATCTCGATGATATCCATCTGCTTGAGCGTCATATCATTTTGTTCCAGAATTTTTTTGATGGCCAATCCCGGCACGGTAGCAATGTCTTTAGTCGGCTGGGATACTTCGGCATAATCAACAATCGTAAATATCGGCTTAAGACCCAACTGATCGGCTTTTTCCCTGCTCATTAGCATACAGACATCCCCGCCGTCATTTACTCCCGGAGCATTACCGGCTGTCACACTTCCCGGCTGACCGGTTACGGTACTTAAATGGCCGAAAACGGGCGGGAGTTTCGCCAGCCCCTCCAATGACGTATCCGGTCTTGGTCCTTCATCTTTATCCATTACTGCAACTTTTTTCCCTTGTTTTACTTCCACAGGAAAAATTTCAGCATCGAGTTTACCCTCATTCATTGCGCGGACGGCGTTCATCTGGGAATTCAGGGCCCACTCATCTTGTTCCTGTCGGGTAAAACCAAACTCATCCGCTACTTCCGATCCATTGATCGCCATATGTCTGTTGTAGAAGGCGTCCCAGAGTCCATCGTAAACCATGGCATCTACAACTCGGCCGTTGGGCAATCCCATGCGCGCGCCCCAGCGCATATCCGGCAGAACATAAGGACAATTGCTCATACTTTCCTGGCCGCCGGCGATACAAATATCAGCCCGTCCCAAAAGGATCATTTGAAAAGCCAGATCGATGGTTTTAATGCCGGAAGAGCAGACTTTATTCACAGTAATGGAAGGCACCGATTCCGGCACTCCGGCTAAAATTGTCGCCTGCCTTCCCGGTATCTGGCCGCAGCCGGCGGGAACAACCTGTCCCATAAAGATATAATCCACATCCGCGGGCTTCACCTTGCCTTCGGTACGGCGCAGAACTTCTTTGATCGCCATAGCGCCCAGCTCCATCGCCGAAAAATCTTTCAGCATGCCGCCTGCGCGGCCATAAGGTGTCCGGCAGGCCTCCACACAAACGACCTCGCTGAATTTTTTATGAGGATTTTTTATTTTTTTACCCATTGTGCTGAAATCAGGTTTTCTTTGGCCAAACTTGGCAATGGGCGCGTCTTTGTAAATATCCGCTCTTGTTTTCTCCAGTTTCTGCGGCACTTTTGCCATATTATCTCCCCCCTTTAGCTATACAAATAAATATTTAACCGCGGTAAAGTCAGTTTTTGTTGAGTTAGCATTTGATAGTGTTTTTTACATATAGAATTTATTTAGTCAACTATATTTAGTCCATGAATAAAATTAGATTAATTATTTCTTGTCGATTTTCATATTATCCGGACAACAGTAATTTTCCATAAACAATCAGTTTGACGAAAGCAAATTAATGTTGTAGAAATAGATACAAGAAAGGAGTGATTTCAATGTTTGAAGGAATTTTTCAACCAATGCACTTAATTATCATCCTGGTGATAGTTCTGATTATTTTCGGACCGGGCAAGCTTCCGGAACTAGGAAGTGCAATCGGTAAAGCAATTAGAGGATTTAAGAAAGCAATGGATGAACCCGAGAAAAAAACTCCGGAAGAAACGAAAAAAATTGAAAAATGAAGTTAAGGAACAATACCGACTAAGATTCTTCAATGAATAAACGTTTAGTTTTCAGTATTGTATTCCTGCTCCTGTTAACCGGTTTATCAATTTATCTATTAATTCATTTTGATATATATTTACTCTTCGAAGATAGAAACAAATTAGTAAACTTCATAACATCGTACCCTTACGATGAACTCATTTTCATTTTGCTTCAGATCATCCAGGTCGTGGCCGCTCCGATTCCGGGAGAACTGACAGGTCTTATCGGCGGTTACCTTTACGGGCCTTTTTGGGGAACTGTATATTCCACTATCGGTCTTACCATCGGTTCATGGCTGGCCTTCCTGCTGGCACGCTTTTTTGGTATGCCGCTTATAGAAAAAGTTGTTAAACGAGAGACCATAGAAAAATTCGATCAGTTCATGGAACACCAGGGCATTCTGGTATCATTTCTTCTCTTTTTGATTCCGGGATTCCCCAAAGATTATTTATGTTATATTATGGGTGTCAGCAGCATTCCCACATGGACATTTATTATAGTTGTTACCGCCGGGCGCCTCTTCGGCACTATAATGCTTTCTATAACCGGGAATATCGCCCGCAATGAACAGTATGTTCTTTTAGCCGTCATTGTGGGTGTAGGTATAGCAATTTTTATCGCGGCTTATTACTATCACGATAAAATGCTGGAAATGTTAAAAAGGAAAAAGAAGTAACAATCAAAAGAAATTATCTTAGATGTCTTGGCCGGGCAGGCCGTGTATTTGACAATTATTATATCTGCCTTTTGTCGACCACCCGCATAATTTTCCCTTTCTGTCGCAGTATGCTTTTGGATTCGACCAATTTAACATCGACATTAATACCCGTTACCGATCCCATGCGCTTTTTAAGTGTTTCCAGAAAAGATCTCTGCTTTTGCAGCTCCAGAGAAAATATTTTATCCGTAACCTCAACAATAACCTCCAGGCTATCCATTGCCCCTTTTCTTTCCACAACAATCTGATATGGGGGTTTGCCCTGCGCAACGCTAAAAAGCGCCTCTTCAATTTGCGAAGGAAAAACATTTACACCCCTGATGATCAGCATATCGTCGGAACGCCGCATTATTTTTTCCATGCGCACTAAAGTTCTTCCGCATTCGCACTGAGTATAGTTGAGAGAAGTGATATCCCCTGTCCGGTAACGAATCATGGGAAAGGCTTCTTTGGTTAAGGTAGTAAGCACCAGTTCTCCAGAGTGGCCGGGAGACATTATCTCTCCTGTTTCCGGATCAATGATCTCCGGAATGAAAGCATCTTCATAAATATGCAAGCCTTTCTTGCAGAAGCATTCGCCCGCGATACCTGGACCGATTACCTCGGAAAGGCCGTAATTATCTGTCGCGCTCAGTGACAACCTTCTTTCAATTTCTTCGCGCATCTTCTCCGACCAAGGCTCTCCGCCAAAAAGTCCTATTTTCAGCGAAAGCGCTTTGGGGTTTACGCCAAGCTGTTCAAGGCGATCTGCCAGAGCAAGCGCGTAACTGGGTGTGCTAACCAATACCGTCGTTTTATAATCCTGCATAATCATGATCTGTTTTTCCGTGTTGCCGGTACCCATCGGAATTACCGATGCACCGATCGCTTCCGCTCCGTAATGCAGCCCAAAAGCTCCGGTATAAAGACCATAACGAAAAGCTATCTGCACCAGATCGTCGCGAGTTACACCGGCGGCAGTCATAAACCGTGCCACAAGGTTCGACCAAATACGTATATCGTTTTTGGTATAACCGACAACGATCGGTTTGCTGGTGGTCCCCGAGGAAGAGTGAATGCGGACTACTTCTCTGAGCGGCACGGCAAACATGCCATAGGGATAGTTAAGGCGCAAATCATCCATGGTAGTAAAGGGAAGTTTCGTCAAATCGGATAAGGAACGAATATCTTCCGCTATTATACCTAAATCGTCAAATTTCCTTCGATAACAAGTAACATTCTTATGAACCCTATTGATTATAGCCTGGAGTCTTTCCAGTTGCAGTTGTTCGAGTTCATCCCGTGAGATACACTCATGTTCAGGATCCCAAATGTTCATAAAAATACCTCCTGTAAATTGTGCCCCCCTTCACCCGGAAGGCGAGGATCGTTTCTCTTTGTTGCCGCTAGATTTTTTACCGTTCCCATATTTCTTTCTTATCTTTACCCAGATACGCACGCTGAACTTCTTTATTTTGTAATAAGTCGGCGGCCGTTCCCTCTAAAATCAACCGGCCTGTTTCCAGAACATATCCGCGATTGGCCAACTTCAGCGCTGCCCGCGCATTTTGTTCGACCAGAAGAATAGTTGTTTTCGTCTCCCGGGTCAGGTTTTCGATAACCTGAAAAATTTCCTGAGCCACTATAGGCGCAAGCCCCATGGAAGGCTCGTCTAAAAGCAGAAGTTTTGGTTTGGCCATAAGCGCTCTACCTATGGAAAGCATTTGCAGCTCACCTCCCGATAATGTTCCAGCAAGTTGTTTTCGCCTTTCTCTGAGAATAGGAAACAAGGCGTAGATCATTTCGTTTGTTTCTTTTGCTGCAGATTTGCCTGCCCGCGTCTTATATTGCAAATAGGCTCCTAATTCCAGATTATCTTCCACGGAAAGAGGTTTAAAAACCTGTCTTCCCTCCGGAACCTGGGAAATCCCCATCTTGACAATTTGATGTGCGGCCAGACCATTTATTGGAACCCCATCAAAAATAATTTGCCCGCTGCGGGGAGAAATAATTCCGGATAAAGAATTAAGAAGCGTTGTCTTACCGGCGCCGTTTGCGCCAATAAGAGTGACTATTTCTCCCGCGGTCAGATGCAAAGAAACATTTTTCAAAACATGCACTTGACCGTAGTACGTATTGATATTTTTTATCTTCAGCATAATATTCGGTTCATAGTATATTTATACTATTCTTCACAGCCTTCATACCGTTTCGATTTCAAAGGATAACGAGGCGGCACGGAGGAGGCTCCGCAAGCGTATTACTAATACGTCGAGGAAGCCGACGACGATGCCAACAAAGTTAGCCAAAGAAAGCGAAGCGGTATTAACCATCGCCGAGATACGCGGAAATAACGGCAGGGTTTTCCTGAACTTCCCTAGGCGTTCCTTCCATCAGCTTTTCTCCTAAATTCAAAACTATTATAGAATCACAAATGTCCATAACCAGTTCCATATCATGTTCCACAAGCACTACCGTTATACCGGATTCTCTGATTCTGCGGATAAGATCAGCAAGCTGTGCCGTCTCCCGGCTGTTTAATCCCGCAGCCGGCTCGTCCATTAAAATAATCCGGGGTTCTACAGCCAGCGCCCGAGAAATTTCCAAGAGCCTTCCTTTCCCGAAGGGTAAATTGCTGGCCTTGATGTCCGCCAGATGGGCCATACCGGTAAAATCCAGCCACTGCAAACTTTTCTTCTTAATATACCTTTCTTCCATGATTTGGCCGGGCATTTTGAAAGCACAGCTGAAAATACCGCTACGGCTCCTGGTATGGAGTCCAACCATTACATTTTCCAGAACGGTCATTTGCCCGAATAGCTCCACATTTTGGAATGTACGCACCAGACCCAGACCGGCAAGAACCTCCGGCGCAAAGAGCGAAATATTTTTGCCGTCCAAGTAGACATCTCCCGTCGTTTGTGTATAAAGCCCAGTAATGATATTGAACAGCGTGGTTTTTCCTGCGCCGTTAGGACCGATTATGCCGGTTATCGAACCGCCCGCTATGGAGAGTGTGACATCTTCCAGTGCGGTCAACCCGCCGAATATTTTGGTTATACCGTTTAGTTTAAGCATTACTGCTGGTCTTTCCTTTCAGTTTGGCATAGACACTTTCTGCCATTGACTGAATACCGCTGATAAGGCCTCCGGGCATAAACATAGTCATTAAAATCAACATCAATCCATAAATAACAATGTCCAGATCCTGAAATACGCGCAAAAATTCCGGTAATATCGTTAATAATGCCGCACCAAGGAATGAGCCGTAAATACTGCCCAGACCGCCGACAACCACCATCGTAACCAACTCCACGGAAAAGTTGAACCCAAAGGATACCGGAGAAATAAAAGACATGGTATGAGCATACAGGCTTCCGGCTACAGCTGAAATAAGAGCAGAGACAGTGAAGATTTGCACTTTCAAAACCTGGGCATTTACACCCATAACTCTAGCTGCCACTTCTGAATCATGAATGGCTCTCAGAGCCCTGCCGATTCTTGATTGAGACAAATTTATCGATAACAACATTACAATAATAGTGATTATCCAGATTAAATAGTAATTATACAAATCATTGTCGAAAATCAAAGAACCGATATGGAGATTGGGTATGCCGGATAATCCCGATGGGCCGCCGGTCCAGCCGACAGTTTCATTAAAAACAATATACATGATAATACCGAAGCCGAGCGTGGCCATCGCCAGGTAATGACCTTTGAGCTTTAGAATAGGAAAACCTATAACAAATGCCAGTGCCGCTGCACAAACAGCCGCCAAAATAATTACGAGCCAAGGATCAAGGGAAAATCGAGTTGTGAGTATGCCGGATATATAAGCCCCCAAACCAAAGAAGGCGGCATGCCCGAGCGAAATCTGACCGGCATATCCCAGTAACAGATTGAGCGCCACGGCCAGCATAGTATTTATACCGACAAAAACCAAAACGTTTAGAAAATAACTTCCCTGAAGAAAAAACGGCGCGATCAGCACAACAAGCGCAAAGACTAAAAAAATAATTATCTGGCGTTTTTCTTTGGTCATTGTTTTTCAACCGCAAGCCATCCGGTAAAAGTGTCCATTTCTACGGCATTACCTTAAAGAGGTCTAGAATTATTTAGCTAAACCCTTTCTGTCTCCTTTTTCTTGAACAATCCTTCTGGCCGTATAAATAGTATCAACAACAAGATAATGAAGGCGATGGCATCTTTATAACTGGCGGAAATAAAACCGGCGCCCAAAGCTTCCAATAAGCCCAGCAAAAGCCCTCCCAGTAAAGTACCCAAACCGCTGCTCATTCCGCCGATGATCGCCGCACAAAATCCTTTAAGCCCCAGCATAATACCGACGTCATACGAAGTCATGGTAAGCGGGGCAATGATTATACCGGCCATGGAACCAATAGCCGAACTGATAACAAAGGAGAGCAAAACCATAATTTTAACATCAATGCCAACCAGGCTTGCCGCCTGAGGATTATAAGAGCAAGCGCGCATAGCTTTGCCGACGATGCTGTAATTAAAAAAAATTCTGCTGGCAATAATGATTAAAACAGTCACAGCAAAAATCCAGAGATGTTGGGGAAGGATCGTCGCGCCTGCTATATGCAGAGGCTCGTTGCCCGAAAAAGCGGGCAAAGCATGGGTGTCTTTTCCCCAGATAAGCATAGCCGCTCCGCGCATAAAAATGCTCGCGCCGATAGTAATGATAATAAGGTTAAGCGGCTTCGCATTCTTGAGCGGCCTGATGGCCAGACGTTCAAAAGTTATACCTACAATTGTCGAAATAAGTATGGCCAGAACTATTGCCGGCACGAGCGGCAGGTTTAAAAAAACCAAGAAAAAAACAGTCAACATCCCTCCGAGCATCACAAATTCACCTTGAGCGAAATTGATGATGCCGGTCGCGTTATGGATGATGGCAAAGCCAAAACCAACCAGCGCGTATATAGCACCGTTAGAAAGGCCGGATAAGATATATTGAAATAATTGCCGGGAGCTGTTCATTTATAATTCCAATTCTAAATCAAAGCGCTATTTTTGTTGGCGGCGTTGTCGGCTTCCTCAACGTATTACTTCCGGGAGTGCATCCCCAAGGGGGCACAATAAAAAAAGACCATTCCCTTACCGGTGAGCTACGCCATTATGGCGTGGCGCACATACGCTTCGTCGCCTCCGCCTAGCCGCCTCAATATCATCTTTGATTTAGAAATGGTATAAGTTTAAGGCGATTCTTCGATAAATATTAATGCGGCGCAGGCATCACCATTGCCCGCGCCGCCGCTTTTAGTTTCTATAGTTTAAATCACTTCATCATTATTTAATTAATTTCCAATCATTTTGCTTAATTTGCACCAGAACAAAAGCGTCACTGGTCAATCCGGCATGATCCTGTGGAGAGTAACTAAAAGTCCCTCCGATGCCCACGAATTTTTTTGTTTTCTCGAGCTGCTCTCGAATTACCGCAGGCGAGTAGCCTCCTCGTTCGATAGCGCTCTTGAGCAGCATTATGGCGTCCCAGGCATGCCCGCCAAAATGATCGCCTTCCACCTTGTAGTGTTCACGATATTTGTTTACATAGTTAGTCAGCGCCTTTTTTTGCGGATCGGACTTAGGCAACTGATCGGCAACTATGACCCGCCCCGAAGGAAGGATGACACCTTCAGCTCCGTCGCCGGCAAGTTCAATAAACTTTTTAGAGGAAACGCCGTGGCTCATATACAAAGGGATATTAATACCCAATTGTTTGGCGTTTCGGGCGACAATGGCCGGACCGGGATTTGTTCCCCAGCAAATAATTGCCTGTACTCCGCTGTCGCGTATTTTTGTTAATTGAACGGTCATATCCGTATCTTTCGGCCCATATGTTTCATCGGAAATTATTTGAATGCCGAATTCTTTGGATTGTAAGGTCAGTTGTTCCCTGCCGGAAGAACCAAATCCATCCGAAACCGTCAATATTGCTATTTTAGCGATTTTTTTCTTTTTGAAATATTCATAAATTTTAGCCACGGCAAGAACGTCGTTTTGTGCTGTTTTAAAAACCCATTTTTTTACCGGATCGGTTATCTTAATTCCCGCCGCGCAGGAAATAAGCGGTATTTCGGCTTTTTCGACCACTGGAATCACAGCCATACTATCACCGGTCGTGCTCGGGCCAATGATCGCTACAACCTTGTCATCTTTAATCAGCTTGTTGACTGCCTGCACAGCTTTTGTGGCATCACCCTGAGTATCATAGACTATAAGTTCCAGCTTACGCCCTTTTATTCCGCCGGCTTTATTTATCTCCGCCACCATCATTTGTGCCGTATTTCGTTCCGGTTCACCGAGGAATGAAGCGGGCCCGGATACAGAAAATAACGCTCCAATCTTTATGGGAGGAGCGGCGAAGACTACCCCGGCCATCAAAACACTAAAAAATAAAACAGAAATTATTCTAAAAATATTTCTGGACATACACACCTCCATCATAAAAAATTTAGTCGCCCATAAATCCAAAAAATTAAAAAAGCCACGGACTTTTTCATTTCTGCCCGTGGCTTTTAATACGATCTATTTTCGAGTCGTCTCAAAAATGAGCAGATATAGATAGGACAAAGTAATAATAACCATAATAGTTAGTATTTAGTGAATCGCTTATTTTGTATCTATTTCTGCTAACCATTTACCTCAAAACTCCTTGATGTTCCCGTAAGATTTTAAATCATAGATAAAAATTCATGTCAAATGAAAAAATGCAAGGATGGGGAAACGATATCATGATGTCTTTTTGTATGGCCATATCCATATGACACGAGCAGCATAAATGCTGTAAGCCGCAAAAACTCGGCTGAGTTTAGCCTCCTCCCATCTCGCACGAAGTAACTGAATGATGACAAATAATGTAAAAAGGGCTAAATTGAGAATGGAAAACCGCCAAATAGTAACAGCGAGAGCAGTAAGAATTTCTCCCAGATATATGGGATGTCTGATCCAGCGATAAGGGCCATTAGTTATTAAGGCACGCACCTCTACGGTAATACTGAAAGAACAACGCAACGTCCACAAGCCCCAGATTGTAAGTGCCGTGGTAGCAGTCATCCAGTAAAAAATGATATAGATCATCAACCAATTACCGGCCGGTAAAAGACTGGGTGGCGATGAAAGCAGGGCAAAAGGTAGAACACCTCCGATCAACGGAATGATAATTTCTTTTAATCCTCGTGATCTCTCGATAGGATCAATCCGGATAGCATAGCTGACGAGAAAAACTACGTAGATAAGTGTTTCCGTCACCCACAGAGGCTTTACCAGATAGTAACTATATAAGCTAATGCGGTGAACCAGAAAAATAATGAGAATAACAATAATGCCGATCCGGATTAGCCGGTGCAAAAAATGCGCGGAGAAAAACTTTTCCAACCAACCGAAGGGATCAAATTCTTTCATTTATTGTCGCATAAATATAGAGTTTCTTTGTTCTTACGAAAAATTTTTTAGTGGAGCCCCCTCCGGTCGCAGATGACCTTTAGGTTACAGGAGCCGGAGGCTCCCTAAAATAATGAGACCCAAGCTTCAGAAATAAAGTACATAACCTAAGGGTCACTTCACCGCTGAAGCTTGCAGGTCGAATTATCCCGTGAAGCAGAGGATAACGCGACCTCCCGCGAGTTACGGCGCATTTCTCCCCCGGTTAGAGTCGGGGGAATTCCAAGTTGCGGGATTAAAAATTCAATTCATCGTAAATTTAAAACATTTCACTGAAAAGCACTGATTCTCATTCTCCTTAATGGTCTTCATTATACAATCGGCATTCTTATAGTAAATGCCGTCCCTTTTCCTTCTTTACTTTCAAATGAAATTTCCCCTTTATGCCTCTGCATAATTTCATAGGAAATACTTAGCCCCAGACCTGTTCCCTTACCCA
>Ga0208820_1000059_pt1 | contig 124168 bp, 101 predicted proteins | sample June2015DPH_16_5_FD_184713 | JGI IMG/M metagenome (GOLD analysis project Ga0208820, IMG submission 184713) | Peatland microbial communities from SPRUCE experiment site at the Marcell Experimental Forest, Minnesota, USA - June2015DPH_16_40... | ecosystem: Environmental > Terrestrial > Soil >...
CGCCTCACCGAGATGCGGTTGGAAAACCCACAGATAAAGGAGTTGTTCGAAGTCGCCCAGGCCCTTGAGGGACTCACCCGCCATGCATCCACTCACGCCGCCGGAGTGGTGATATCCGACAGGCCCGTTGTCGAGTACATGCCCCTGTGCGTTGGTCAGCAAGGTGAAATCGTTACGCAGTATCCCATGAAATATGTCGAAAAGGCAGGACTCATCAAGTTCGACTTCCTGGGCTTGAGAAACCTCACTGTGATAAGCGACGCTGTCAATCTCATAGCGGAAAATCATGGAAAACAAATAATTATAGAAGATCTCCCGCTCGACGATCCTGACACCTACGCCCTGCTGGCCCGCGCCGACACCACCGGGGTGTTCCAACTCGAAAGTTCCGGAATGCGGGACATAATGGTACGGCTGCGTCCGGAAAATTTCGCCGATATAGTGGCCCTGGTCGCACTCTACCGCCCGGGCCCACTGGAAAGCGGCATGGTGGAACACTACATCCAGGGCAAACACGGGGGGCAGGTTGTCTACGATCTCGACGTTCTCAAGCCGATACTGGAATCGACCTACGGGGTGATACTCTACCAGGAGCAGGTGATGAAAATTGCCAGCGCCCTGGCCAACTACTCTCTGGGGGAAGCCGATATTTTGCGCAGGGCCATGGGCAAAAAGATCGGCGCCCTGATGAACGATCAGAGAGACCGGTTCGTAAAGGGCGCCGTGGAAAACGGTATCGATTCTGTAAAGGCCAACCGCATTTTCGACCTCATGGCCAAATTCGCAGAGTACGGCTTCAACAAGTCTCACAGCGCAGCCTACGCCCTGATCGCATACCAGACCGCCTGGCTCAAGTCTCATTATCCGGTCGAGTTCATGGCGGCCCTGATGAACAGCTTCCTTGGCAGCTCAGATCAGATAGTAAAGCTGATAAACCAGTGCGCCCAAATGGATATCAGCATTCTACCGCCCGATGTAAACCAAAGCGGCAGGACCTTCCAGGTCGTGGGGCGCATGATACGGTTCGGGCTCGGAGCGGTGAAAAACGTCGGTGAGGCGGCCGTAGAGGTCATTTTGCAGGGCCGCCGGGACCAGGGGCCGTATACGGCGATCCACCAGTTCTGCGAGCGGATCGATTCGCAGAAAGTAAACCGGCGCGTGGTCGAACAGCTCATTCGATGCGGCGCTTTCGACTCCTTGCATCAAAACCGCGCCCAACTCATGGCGGGCCTGGACGAGGTGATCGAGCGGGCCGCTGCCGCCCAAAGAGACCGCCAGGCCGGGCAGATGAACTTATTTGAAATGTTGCGTTCACAAAAAAAGATGAAGGCCCCCCCACTTCCCGATGTTCCCGACTGGGACAGCCGAATTCGGCTCCAATTCGAAAAAGAGTCCCTGGGGTTCTTTATCTCCGGCCATCCTCTTGATTTTTACTCGGAACAAATCCGCTCGATGTGCACCGCCGACACTCAATCGGTAAAAGACAAACGGGAAGGCGCCGAAGTGGTGCTCTGCGGGCTGTTCTCAATCATAAAGGAAATCACCACAAAACGCGGGGACCGCATGGCGTTCCTCAACCTCGAAGACAGGCAGGGCACAATCGAGGTAGTGGCCTTCGCCGAGCCTTTCACTCAGGCTCGAGACCTGATAGCAGGCGATGAACCGCTTGCTCTGTGGGCCAGGGTTCAGCATGACGAAAAATCGACAAAGCTGGTCGCCAACCGTATCCTGAGTATGCAGGAGGCCGGACTGCAGGCCGTTGACTCGGTCCATATAACGCTCGATGCGGTCAGGATGGACAGAGACTCTTTGGGCAGGCTAAGACACCTGCTCATGACCCACCCCGGAGAGTGCCGGGCCGTCCTGCACCTGGCAGTCAAGGACAAGGGGGAAGCCGTGCTCGATTTGAGCAAACTGCCGGTCAACCCGACCCACTCTTTTTTTGAGGACATGCGGCTCTATTTCGGCCCGGACTGCGCTGAGCCAATGTATAAAAATTCCGACTAGCGGCGGCGCTTGGCTATAGCATAGTTTTCGCCCCTGTTGCTTCAGCAAGGCAAGGTATAAATTGTAATGAAAATTGCACTTGTTACACCCAGGAACACTTCCGGTAATGATAAGAGTTTTTATGACTGGAAGTTTTATTCCAAGTTTCTGCTCACCAGGAAATATTTCTTATATCAACTGGCTGTTCCCATCCTCGCCTCTTTAACCCCTCCACGGCATGAAATAAGGGTATTTGACGAAAATATTGAAGACATCGATTATTCATGGAAGCCTGATCTTGCCGGCATCACAGTGAGCAGAACTATGCATGCCCATAGGGCTTATGCTATTTCGGAAGAGTTTCGGAAAAGAGGAGTCAAGTCTGTTCTGGGCGGTATTCACCCGTCCATGTGTCCGGAGGAAGCACAGTTGCACTGCGACAGCGTAGTGGTCGGAGAGGCCGACAATGTGTGGGCGACTCTTCTTGAAGATGCAGAAAATGGCTGTATGAAAAGTCGCTATCAAGCCGGCATGTTCGCCGATTTGCCATCTTCTCCCGGCATAACCCGAGCGGTCCTTTCGCGAAACAGATATATGCAGGATACTATGCAGACCTCAAAGGGGTGCCCTTTCCATTGTGAATTCTGCTCCGTGTACGCATTTGACGGGCAGCAGATCAGGCATAAGACGATAGATCAGGTCATAGCCGAGGTCATGGATATCAATAGCTCCGCTTCTCACTACAAGAAGAAGAATGTCATATTTTTTGCCGACGACAATATCATTGCCGATAAAAAATACGCCCGGGAGTTATTCCTGTCGCTCAAGCCGCTCAATGTAAACTGGTCGTGCCAGGCATCCATCAACATCTCCCAGGAGGATGAACTCTTGGGTCTTATGCGCGACAGCGGGTGCGGGGCTGTGTTTATCGGGCTTGAATCGATATCAAAGAAAAACCTTCAGACCATGCACAAATCGATCAATCAGCGGTATGATTACGCCAAGGCAATAAAAAATATACAGTCATACGGAATACTGGTTCTAAGCTCCTTTATCGTGGGCTATGATTTTGATTCCGAATCGACCTTCGATGAATTAAAAGATTTCATTCGAGAGACCAATCTCCTGATGCCGCTCATCAATATCCTCACGCCTTTCCCTGGAACCGAGCTTTTCAAACGCCTTGAAAAGGAAGGAACGATCCTTCACAAGGACTGGAGCAAATACGACACCCAAAATGTCGTTTTTAAGCATCCCAGGTTGTCTCAGAAGGAACTGAAAGATGGATACAATAGTATTGTGAGATCAGCCTATTCATTTGATGCTGTCTGGAAAAAATTGAATTATTACTGGGATATGGATTTCTGGAAGCGCGCCAATGAGCTTGACCCGGTGAAATTCTCCTACCGCCTTTTGTTTGCACTGCGGCTGTTTACATTGCTCTTTTCTCGCAACTGGGACCGATCCGGATTTATCTTGAAGGTATTGCCCAAGGTGTTCAGCAAACGTGTAAGGATATCGACCATCCTGACCATGATGGCCTACAATGATTTTGCGTGCAGCTTGCAGAACAGCACCGGTTAAACCCACTTTTTAGATGGATCGGCGGCAGCGAAAAGGCCGATGGTTTCTCTGGGAGCTTAAAGCCCAATGAGCGGTGAAGCCATTTTTGCCCGCTTTGTTTCCCACCTTTTAACCTGCCCTCTGAGAGGTTCACGTGGCTGATATAGGTCAATACCGGTTCGGCGAAATAGAAGTGGACGGCAAACGGTACACCGGCGATATAAAAATTATCGGCCGTTCGGTAATCTCTGACTGGTGGCGCGCGCAAGGACATGAACTCGCCAGCTCAGACATTGAGGACATACTCTCCGAAGCGCCGGAAATCCTGGTCGTGGGTATGGGTCTGCCCGGGCATATGAAGGTCGCCGATGAATTGCGCCAACGCCTCGCCGCAGTCGGGACCTCCCTGATCGATGAGCCTACGTCAAAGGCTATAGCCACGTTCAACAAGTTGAATAAATCAGGCAAAAAGGTGGCCGGGGCTTTTCACCTTACCTGCTGAACTCCGCTGCCGCCCGGCGGCGAATCTGGAATGCGCGTGAGCGCTAAAAACAAATGAGGTGTCAATCGCCCACGGGGGTAACGCTGTTGCAAGGACCTGAGGCCAGCCCGGTCCCGACGGAATTGCCGGCGGTAACTGTAAAAGTGTAGGCTTTTCCGTTCGTTAGCCCTTTTACGATTACAGGGCTCTTGGTGCTTTTGACCCTGATGCCCCCTGGATGCGACGTCACCGTATAAACGGTTACCGGGCTCCCGCCGTCTGATTTCGGGGGATCGAAACTCACTGTCACCATGCCGTTGCCGGCGGTTGCTGCTACGTTTCTCGGCGGATCGGGCATGAGATAGTCTATGGGGACGCTGGTGACCGCGCCGCCTCCGCCTCCGCCATACGCCCAGCATGGGGAAGTCATGAGGAATATGGCCAAAACTGCGATTGTCATAGTTTTCCCGATCATGAAATTACCTCCTGCTCAGTATCTATTATCCTGGATTTACCATATATCATATTAATCACGACTCTATTCCCCTGTCCACTGGATGACGCATTACGCAGGCTGACCGGGGCCGACGATTATAACGATCCTGCAACCGTTTTTTTAAAATAAAAGGACCTCTTGAACGAGTAAAAATTTACCTGAAGACCATGCGATTGTAGTAAACTTGACGCACACCGGCAGTCGGATTTATAACATCGAAAACTCCGGCTGCTGCGCGTTCGATGGAGTAGATGGAACGTATAAGGTTATACCCCAGCGGCCCGCGAAGCTTCGCGTCGATATCCCCCGACCGGGTCCCCCGGATCAGATCCTGGCAGGCTCTGGCAGGCGGTCCCGTGCCTGCGTCTTTCATCAACCCCCACGTTTCCCGATGTGGGTGCCCTGATTTTGTGGAAAGTCTCAGATGAGCATCTATTTCGCAGAGACGACTGTGGCTGAGCAAAGCGAGCTTATTTGCCGCTGGACCGAGCGGTTTTATATTGAGAAAAAGCGGGTCCAGATCGTGGTCGATTCGACGGCTGCGGCCCAGCTTATCGACCAGTTGTTGTGGACATTTTCACAAGCAAGCTTCATTCCACACAAGATCTTCAGCCCCGGCGGGGTACCCGCCGCCGAGCCCGTTCTAATCACCACCGCGGAGTTCCAGGTAGTCGGATTTGGGGCGCTTGTATGCGGCCGGCCGGCCGATCTCGAGTTTATGGGCAGGTTCGAAACCGCTGTCCATTTCATCCTCAGGGACGACACGAAACGGCTGCAGCAAAGCCGCACACTGTGGCAGATCGCGCGGGACTCAGGGATCAATCCGGTCCATGTTCCATACGGACGTATGGCCTGATGCCGTGCGGTCTCCACTTACCGTATGGTCCAATTTTTTGGACTAAATCCGTCCTGCGAAAGACCGCTGGAAAAAACATTGGCAACAAGTTCAAATTTGCTTCAGGAAGCGAAAAATATAGCGAACTGCTTTCGGGGTGCGGCTTCAAGGATCTAGTGCGTATTTTCGGGTGTGCACTGGGCGATTAGTGCGAGCCGATATGTGAATATTTGGACGAACTGGTGGGAAAGACCTTGACATAACCTCGCGGAAGGCTAGAATGGTCGAACTGTTTATCGAGTGGCGGCGAATCTTGCGTTCTATTTCAAAGTTGACATGGAGGAGTAGCTGATATGGGAATAGTCGCGGACAAACTCAAAGAGCTTCGTGAGAAAGAAGCCAAAATCAGGGAAATGGGCGGCTCCAAAGCTGTGGCCCAGCAGCTTGAACGCGGGAAGATGACCGCTCGTGATCGTTTAAATTATTTCTTTGATCCCGGGAGCTTCCGTGAACTTGACATGTTTGTGAGACACCGGGGAACTCTTTTCGGGATCGATAAAGTTGATGTTCCTGCGGACGGAGTCATAACCGGTTTTGGAAATGTAAACGGACGCGAGGTTTTCGCGTTTGCGCAGGATTTCACTGCCCGCGCGGGCAGCCTCGGCGAAATGCACGCTAAAAAGATCTGCAAGGTAATGGATCTCTCGCTTCGCGCCGGCAAGCCAAACGTTGGCTTCTGCGATTCGGGCGGCGCTCGTATACAGGAAGGCGTCGATTCGCTCTCCGGCTACGGCCAGATATTCTACCGCAATGCCATCTCCTCGGGCGTCATTCCCCAAATTTCGGCCATCATGGGTCCATGCGCCGGAGGCGCGGTCTATTCACCCGCAATGACCGACTTCGTTTACATGGTCAAGGGGACCGGACTGATGTTCATCACGGGTCCCGACGTCATCAAATCGGTTTTGGGAGAAATAATCACCCAGGAAGAGCTTGGCGGGGCCATGACTCACAACTCGAGAAGCGGCGTGGCCCAGTTCGCTGCCGAAGGCGACGCTGATTGTATCGACCGGATCAAGCAGTTGCTGTCCTATTTCCCTGACAACAACATGGAGGACCCTCCCTACCTCGATACCGGAGACGATCCCAATCGCCCGTGCCCTGAACTCGACACCATCATCCCTGAAGCTCCAATGGGCGCATACGATATGAAGGACGTGATCCGCTCAATCGTTGACAACGGGGAGTTCCTGGAGGTGCATCAGTATTTCGCCCAGAATATGCTCGTCGGCTACGCTCGCCTGGGCGGAAAGACTATCGGTATAATCGCCAACCAGCCCAAGGTGCTGGCCGGATGTCTCGACATCGACTCATCGGACAAGGCGACCCGTTTCATCCGCACATGCGACTGCTTCAATATCCCGATGCTGACCATCGCCGATGTTCCCGGCTATCTGCCCGGCAAGCAGCAGGAATGGGGCGGCATCATTCGCCATGGCGCAAAGCTGCTCTGGTGCTACTCGGAATCCACCGTTCCCAAAATTACTCTTACCACCCGCAAAGATTACGGCGGGTCATATCTGGCAATGTGCTCGAGCGACCTTCGGGCCGACTTCTCCTTTGCGTGGCCCACGGCCGAGATCGCCGTCATGGGCGCCCAGGGCGCGGCAAACGTCATTTTCCGCCGCGAGATCCAGGAATCCGCCGACCCGGTGGCCAAACGCCAGGAGGTTATCGACAACTACAGCAGGGCGCTCTATAACCCCTATATTGCGGCCTCCCGCGGCTATATCGACGGCGTGATAATGCCTTCCGAGAGCAGGGCCCGCCTGATCGAGGCCTTCAGTGTCATCAGCAACAAACGCCAGTCGCTTCCGCCCAAAAAGCACGGCAACATTCCTCAATAACCTTGCATGGACAGACGCCGCCCCGGACGCGAGTCGGGGCGGCGCCACCGCCTGCGGCCCGCCGCAAACCCCGTTCACCGTACTTTGCACATAATTTTATGCACCACTCTTCGGGAGTGAATGCACCGGACGCGCTGACGCCTATATGGGGGGAGTGATGTGATGAAAGACTGACGCGGAGACGCAGAGACGCTGAGGCAAAACCTCACGGCGGCGCCCCATCCCCCATTCTCTGCGTATGCTACAGGGGAGAAGGGGCGGGAAATGGCGGGCATTCGACACTTTCGCTTTCCTGCTCACCACCCCCTTGGTCGCGTTGGTCACATACCCGAATCGACTTGTTCAACGCTTGAGAAGCTTCTTTTTCCTGCCATCATACCGCTTTTTTGGCCGGTCTTTTCTCTGTTTAACACCGAAGCGATACACTCCTTGTCTTTGAAGTGTTGTTTGGCCGATTCGTAACTTGCGGGGTCCATTCCGATCAGTTGTCGAACTTCCTCATCCAATGGGCCGCTTGAGTTTTCGGATTCAAAGAGCAAACCGGCCACAATTATTTTGAACGAGTCCTCCGGTATGCCCAGGGATTGGCAATCGACGATCAGTTCGCACAATCTGAAGAAAAAATCCGAGACATGCTCGGCTTCCTGAAGCTCCCGCGAATAATCCTGCACTTCGGCAAAAACCCTGCTCTTGAAATCGCCCCCCGCGCTCAAAGGGGGACCGTTTAGAAGTATTTCCCTGATCTTGTCCCTGAAAGTATCGTTATTAAGTAGACACGTTTTCATCGTTCCTCCATAGCCTCTTTTGCACGCAACTGCTCGACTGGGAACTGCGGCGGCAGTCGTGTGTTCTCACTCAAATCCTTAAAATGAAAAACACACCGCAGGGACGGTCTAATATTCCGCCCTCCGGCATCATTTGCAGAGTACCCGTCGCAGTCAAAGTAATACCCAGGCGTATTGATGTCTACTGGAGGAAGCCGTAGAAATAAAGGCATGGATCAGCGGCATGCTGGACAGAGTGACCCGTAGAACCGAGCAAGCCTTTGTATTGGCGCACCAGCCTCGGGAACAATAATGTCCAAGCCGGTCCGCTCGAAAGGTCCGCGAGACTTCCATCGCCCAGGAACGCGCAAGGCTCGGCAACTACATTTTCTCTGACGACGGGCCTCGCGTGACCGTTGATTATTATGTCGGCTCGGCGGGCAATTGGACAGCCGGACGGAGGCTATCCCAGCGGCTCGCCGGGCGCCGGAGTTTGCGCGATGATTACTAGATTCATACTTTTGGTGTAAATTGTGACAGTTCGTGGATGCCGAGCTTTTTCTCTATCTCCCCCACGGATTCCACCATTTTTTCAAAACCTTCTTTTCCGAAAAGCGCCCTTTCCTTGGCTTCGAATTTTTCGCCCAGCTCATCAAACTCCCTGGGCGTCACTATCGAGCGAAAAGCAGGGAAAAGCACTGTATCTTCCCAGGCTGCATGGGGCCGGTACGTTTGAATGAACTCTTGCATGGCCGAAGACAGATCCTGCTTTGAAAAACCCGAGCTTTTTCCTTTCCCTTTCCAAAGCAGAGGAGTCCCACCATAGAGCTGTTGCATGGTCGCATCCGTCTCTTTGTTTGCTTCGGCAGCTTTAGGCGCCTCAGGTTTTGACAATTTCAAAATGTAATCGGTCAGGCGTCGTCCCGCCTGGTGCTGCACGAAGAGCACCTTAACAAGATCGTTAAGCTTTCCGGCCTTTTCAAAACGCGGAAAAATCTCATCTTCCTCAAGTTTTTCATGGTAGTCCTCGACGAAGCGGCGGATAATACGGGCTGAATCCCCAATAACTTCGGACGGCAGCACCTTTGCCCTACTCATGCGGCTTATCGCCTCCTCATAGATCAGCAGCACGCGGCGCAAGACTCCGTGCTCGCGCATGAGATCTTCCACTGGGTTCACCTCGGATTCTTTTTCTTTGCCCTCGTTTTTCCCGGCAGCTAAAACAGCGGGTGGAATTGCCGGCAGAGCGATACCCGCAGCGAGACCGCCGGTCAGGCACAAAAAACGGCGTCGTGACGTAAGTGTCCCCGTGTACATAGACTCCTCCTCTTATGATAGACGATAGACTTATAGAATACCTTGCTCGAAAAATAATGGTCATGACATGATAAGAGTGGCGACCGTACGCGCAGCCATACAGATCGCACAGACATAAAACGTGGTGCGTTTGAAGGCAAGCCAAACGTTAAGCGCATCAGAAAGTCAAGTAAATTTGGTGTCAAGGTCTCGCTTCGCAGGGATTCACCTTACTGCACTCTGTGAAGTGGGTTTGCCCGGTCTCCCTTAACGAGGCGCCGGCGCCTAGCGGGAAAACCGACCGCTCATTCTCGACGCTTCGCGAGACGGGGCGCGAGCGGGAACCCTTTTTTTGGTTTATTCAGGCTTCTGCGCATCCAGGGCAATTTCCAGCTCTGCAGAACCGATCAGCCACTCTTCCAGGGTAGGCGGTTGAACGAGTGGCTGCGAGAGGGGCTTCCACTCGGGTGAGGCGTTAAGATCTACTCCCCTGTGTATTACCGAAACAGGCCGGTCCGCCGAAACGACGACGACAATCAGGTTCTCGTGCTCCGCAGTAAACCTGAGGGCCGAGTTGAACCGAGCTCCCCGTGCGCGGTTTTCGTCGACAATCGCCCTGCCGTCCAGCAGACAGGCGAATCCATGCAGGCGGAGGTCTGCCCCGATATGGAGCGCCCCGTCGACCTTTGAGAGGGATTTAGCCAGATCGAGCATCGGCTCGTTTGTTAGATCGACGGGAGATGCAAGCTGTTGGCCCGAGATAAAAATGGGACTGGGGTTAAGATCGATTACCAGCGTGGCCCCGTGCCGCTGCTCGCCCGCCCTGGCTACGATGCCCGATACGATCTTGAAAAGAGCGTGACGTTCGGACACTTCAATAGGTGATTCCAGAAGGAGTTCTTCAAGATGCACCAGGTTGGGCTTGCGGTCGGATGAAAGAAAGCTTCCGCCCGAAAAGCTGCAGACCAGATTGCCCGAAAACCGCAGGAATCCGTATCCACCTCTGAAATCGGCGGTTATGCGGCTATCGGGCAAACTTCCCTGCGCTACCCCAATTATCGTACGTCCATCGGAAACAAGCTTTCTATCAGAACTTTCAACCGCCAGGATAAGCTTGCGCACGTGCTTGTAATTGGGCAGTCTGAGTTTTTCAGGGTGAGGGAACCTCACCAGGAAAGGCACTTTTCCAATGACGGCAGGATCGACGAATACCAGGGTCCCACGCGGCCAGAGCCCTTCCTCCCTGGTCTTGGAAATGCCCAGCACAGCGTCAAGAATCGGGTAGACTTCGAGGTGGCTGTCCATACCGAGCTTAAGGTCAAGCCGGTCCCGGATGTAATCGCTGATCGCATGGGTCGCATATTCGCGGACAACGTAAGATGCGTTCCGCGTATAGAACCATTCATCATTGGCCCAGTCATGCACCAGGAGGCAGGCCGCGTGCTCCAGCCACCTCTCGACGGGGCCGGTCGAACACATGGCCGGGTGTTGTTCGGTAAACCACATCTGGTAGAATACGGTCTTGGCCCTGCCGCCCCTAGATACGAGTCCTGCAAAGTCCACCCCTTTTTGCGGCAGTACCTGCCCGAAAAGCTTCATCTGCGCTGTCTTGGGATCATGCGCCCGCCACGCGCCGGACCTCAGGTAGATTTTCTCGACAAGCGGCTCCCAGGACTCCAGTAAACCTTGAGGATCGTAAAGGCGGGGCGGGTCGTACGGTTTCTCGGCATAAATGAGCGCCGCGCGGCTTGGACCGGAAAAGTGGGTCAATCCGTCGCAAAGCCCGTCATGGATGTGGAAAATGCTTAGGAGTTGAGACGAAGGAGCCATATTCGTATAAAGATCAAGGGGGTTAGCGCCAACCAAGAAGTCATCGTCAATTTATAAGTACAGTTTCCGACCGGCTATTTCAAGCATAAATACCAGAAGCACCGGCAAAAGCCCAATCCGTGATATTCGTGAAATCCGTGGTTTCCCGCATTTTAAACAACGGATGGCACGGATGCTTCCGGGAAATCGGATGGTAGCATAGCACATTACATACGGATCTGTGCTGGGGGCGCAGGGCAACCGGCATCCCTGGGGCGACTGCCGGAACTGGGGGACCAAGCAAAATAACGGTTCAAGATTTGCCCTGATTGAAGTTTAACGGTAGATGAGATTCGAGAGCAGCCTACTTGCCGTCATACCGCGCAGCCCATCGCCATTGGTCGGGCAGAGGCTGGGGCCCTGGTTTAATTCCGGCTATATCCGGGTCTTCATTCCCGATGAACGGTTCACGTTCCGCCTTGACCTTCTTGGCTTCCACGCGGCGAGCTTCTTTGTCCCTTTTTTTCTGTTGCTTCTCTTTTTCCCTTTCCCGTTTCTGAAAGGTAGGTTTTGACCTTTGAGCCATTATTTAACTCCACAGAACTTGACTTGTCGTGAAATTGTTAAAAAGTGTCCCAGGCACTAATATCTTGACCCACGCCGCGGTCGTTTAGCCGGTGGTTTTGCTTGACTTAGCTTTATAAGTTGGTCTTTTAGCCGGGATCCGTTCAGGGCTTTCATAGCTTTGTCAGCTTCCGAATTGTTTAGCATTTCCACGAATCCAAACCCTTTTGACTGCCCTGAGGACCTTTCCTTTACAATGTTCACAGCAGATACTTCTCCAAAACTGGAGAAAAGGGCTTTTAAATCATCTTCAGTGACATTGAAGGCTAGATTGCCGACATGAATATTCATATTCGCTCTCCTCTGTTTCCGCCTTGAGCAACCGAATTCTGCTAATCTGCGGCTTGCATATTTTGCTTCCTCTTATAAAGATAAAGCCGGAGATTTACTCCGGCTCTTTCTTCCATCGTAGAATAGACGAAAATTTCCCTACTGAAGCTAAAGCTTTTTCACTTTAGTCGCCTGGGGGCCTTTTGTGCCTTTTTCCTCGACGAAGCTCACCCGGTCTCCTTCGCTCAAGGACTTAAATCCGCTGCCTTCAATAGCGGAGAAATGAACAAATAAATCACTCCCGCCGTCTCTTTCAATAAATCCAAAACCCTTGCTTTCGTTGAACCACTTTACTCTGCCTTCTGCCATCTTTGATCCTTTTCTAATTTTTTTATTTTTTGACGCGGCTTTAGGAGCTACTTAAGAATCGTTCCAATCAGGTGAAAGACCGACTCCCCAGACAACTCAAGTCAACAGCCCTGCTCGTACATATTAAACATCCTAGCGTCTCTTCACGAAAAAAGCAAGGCAACGGCGCAACTTTTTCTCTCAACTACCCTCTTCCCGCACTAGGCCACCGCTACGAATGCCGGTAAGGCAGCTTTAATTGACCGCCAGTCCCAAAATTTCCCAGCTTTGGATTATGGCGTCGCCAACCGGGTTCTCCAACCCATCGGCTTTTCTCTGCTTAGCATTCGGTTCAGCCAGTCTGAACGTCTTAATGATATTGACGAGCAGCTTAATAATAAGTTCCGCCGATTCAAACCTCTGTCGATTCGCTAAAGACTTGGATTTATCGAACTGGTCTTGAAGAACTGCTTTACCAGTTTTGTCAATTTCAGATTGAGCCACTTTCTTGAGTCCAAAAATGGAATCCACTACTTCAAAATCGTTTTGATCTGATAGATGTTTGATTGCAAGCCTCAAGATTCTACTTCTATCAGTCTTGCCGGACCTGTCGTAGGATTCCGATAGTCTGACCAGGTATGGAATTGCGAAATCGATACAATAAGTTGTAACGTGCATTTCCGGAGATTGAGAATAATTCTTCAGTTCTTCGAAAAAATACCCTGTGGAACGCAAGTCTTTCACCAAGGCATGCGGAATCTCCATAATAAATCTCCAATGTATGCAGTTTATGGTACATCAAAAGAGGGTATCTCCCAAAGAACGGCGCCGTGCAGGCACGGTTGTGCACCAGTTCGGGATCCGGACGGACCTTGTCCGGCGCCCAAAGCATACCGGCGCTATTTTGGAAGTTTGATGGAGGTAAGCCGCTCCCATACTTTTGCAAGCTGGTTCTCCAGATCGATTAAATACATGTCCCCTGAGATCTCCACCACGATCCCGACCCCGTTGGGTATCTGCACCCTATCGTTGAGCTTGGGTCTCCAGACCTCAATGGAACTCTTCTTAGTGGTTCGAGGCAATGCACCTACCTGCCTCACGGATTTGCGGAATGAATTGAACCCACCTCGAGGGGGATTTGTCATTATTTTGCTTCTCTCTAACTTCTCGCCGATAACCTGGCTCGAATCGCATTGTGGTCTATAAACGTTGCAGAACCGGAAACAGCCCTGTGGGGCCCTCAGAAAGCGCCTCACCGATCCTCGCGCTGCAGATCGGGCCGGCAGATACCCTATTCCGGGAACACCGGGACAAATATATCCTGTATTGTCGCCTGAAGATGCCGGATTGTCAATCGATATGGTTAGGCCTGCATGCAGGGAAAGCATCTCCGCTTTAAGGGCGCAGAGAACGGGCGGGCGGGTTCTTAACGGCGGTAGAATGCCGTAAACCCTCTGCTTCCCAACCATGTTTGCTTGTAGCGTCCAATGTTGAAACACTTTGTGACCGAGGAAATCCATATCAATCGAGGCGTTCTTTTTGACGCGGACGTGGTTGATGCGTGTTTGAAGCTCTTCAAGGAGAAAAACTACACATTGGAAATTTAGGGCTTGTCCGTGGTTTTTCCCGGGACCCTCAGATTTCCGGATATCTTTTGCTCCGTGTAAACCTTTGCCATTCTCAGGCGGTCTCTCATCTTGCTAAATGGGCGCACAGCAAATAAAATGCAATGCAGGTTTTCCCCGAAGGTATGCATCGGCCAATCGCCAGGGACTGAAGGAGTTTCGCTGCATATGACAGAAGAGATTCGGTGGTTCAAGACTCATTGTGCACGGATGGACCATGGTGGATGTGCCCTGTTGGCAGGTGTGAAAGATAATAAGATCGTTCGGGTCAAAGGAGATCCGGATGGTTTCTTAAACATGGGGTACACCTGCTACAAAGGAAGGGTGTCGCCCGATCGCCTCAATCACCCTGACCGTCTTCGCTATCCTCTCAAACGCGCGGGGAGACGCGGCGAGGGGAAATGGCAGCGAATTTCCTGGGATGAAGCGCTCGCTGAAACCGCAAAGAACCTTCTTGCGATTAAGGAGAGGTTCGGAGCGCGGGGAGTTGGCTTTGGCGTCGGGATGCCCAAGGGCCTCGAGCATTTCGTTCTGATCCGGCTTGCCAATGTCTTCGGTTCCCCCAATGTTATCGCATCTCAGGATGTATGCCATGCCCCGCGGGAGATCACGGGCATCCACACCTGCGGTTTTTACCCCGTCGCCGATCTGCATAACCCGACCCATCTCATCCTCTCCTGGGCCAGTAACGTTCTGTCCACCAACGAAGAAGGGCAGATAGCCAGTCTCACTTTGGACCAGCTCAGAAAAGGCGCCAGGCTTATTGTGGTCGATCCCCGCAGGACAGATCTTGCCGAGAGGGCCGAGCTGTGGCTGCAACTTCGTCCCGGAACCGCACAAGCGCTTGCTCTGGGCTTTTTGCACGTCATCATCGCGGAAGATCTCTATGATAAGAAGTTCGTTGAAAACCATACCTACGGCTTTGAAGACCTCGCACTGCATGTGAAACATTACAGCCCGGAGACAGTCTCCGACATCACATGGGTCCCGGCCGGCCTGATACGCAAGGCCGCAAGGCTTTATGCTGCTGCGAAACCGGCCGCACTGCAGTGGGGTAACCCCATCGAGCATGACGTCAATGCTTTCGACGCTGCCCGCTCCCTGGTTTGCCTCATGGCAATCTGCGGGTATCTCGAAGTGCCAGGCGGTAATATCAATGCCCATGAGCCGAAAATTATGGGGCTTGGCGAATTCGTACGGGCCGACCTCATCCCGGACAAACGCAATGAGATGATCGGCGCTTACAATGGAGTCATTCCGAGACTTATGACTGTACCGCCGGCCTATTTCCGAAAAGCCGTGCTTGATGGGAAGCCTTATCCGGTCAGGGGATACTACGGTATGTGCACCAATCCCCTGGTGGCCTGGGCCGACAGCGCCCTCACCTACGAAATGTTTATGAACCTCGATTTTGTCGCCATGGCGGAGATTTTCATGACGCCTACCGCATCCCTGGCTGATATTGTCCTTCCAGTGGCGCACCAATACGAAATGAACGATATCGGCCACTACGGCATTGGACATGGGATGATACTTGCCCGGCCGAAAATCGTCGATCCACCGCAAGAGTGCTGGCCCGACATGAAAATCATCAATGAATTGGGAAAGCGAATCTCTGAGCCTCAATATTGGCACGATGATTTTGAAGACTTTCTGGAAGATGTTGTAAAACCAGCGGGCCTTACTTACCCTGAATTCGCCGCCAGGGGGTTTCTGAAGGGGCCTGATCGTTTCAGGCTCTATGAGCAGAAGGGCTTCCGCACACCAACGGGAAAGGTGGAACTGAAGTTAAGCACAGCGGAGAAGTTCAAATTGAAACCGCTCCCCGAATTCACCGGCCTTCCAGAAGAGGATGATCCCGATTACCCGCTGATATTGATCAGCGCCAAGAGCCGCTATTATCTCCTTTCCTCCTATCGATGGATGAAGAAGCTTCGTCAAAAGCGGCCCTTCCCTATCGTTGAGATCCACCCCGACACGGCTGCGGCTTATGGGATCGGCGATGGTGACCAGGTCATCATTGCGACGAACTACGGCGAGATCATTCAAACGGCACGGGTTACCGACATCGTGCACCCGCGTGTGGTAAGCGCAGACCTGGGATGGTGGTTCCCTGAAGGAGATGCGGCGAAGCAGTTCGAATGGCGGAAATCGAACTTCAATATGCTCACCTCTATCGGGAAGCTGGGTAAGGAGTTCGGGACGCCAAACCTGAAAAACCTCCCATGCAGAATACGAAAACAATGATGCGTATAGGACCATATTCTTTCGAGGAATACCTGAGTGTGGTGAAGTCTTTTCACGGCTACACCGCGCCCGGTTTGGCGGCTGGGGGGGTCATGGTGGACCTTGCCCTTGACCGCATGCCGAGTGGGGTGTTGTTTGAGGCGATTTGCGAAACGAGAAACTGCCTCCCGGACGCCGTACAATTGCTGACGCCATGCACGATAGGAAACGGCCGGCTGAAAATTATCAACCTGGGGCGGTTTGCATTGAGCCTTTATGACAAGCACAGCGGGGAAGGTATACGCGTCTTTGTCGATGCTCAAAAAGTTCGGGCCTGGCCGGAAGTGGAGGCATGGCTTTTCAAGCTCAAGCCGAAGCAGGAGCAGGATGGCCAACTCCTTCTGGAGCAAATCAGGCAAGCGGGGCCGGAACTCTACAGAATCGAGACTGTCCTCGTCCAACCTCAATTGCTTGGCAAGCACCGCAGGGGTCGCATTGGCTGCTGTAATCTCTGCGGAGAACCTTATCCGATAGACGATGGGGCGATCTGCCGGGCATGCGCGGGGGGGACCCCTTACCTGTCACGGTGAAAAATATCAGGTTTTCGAGGTTCTTTTTAATTTCCTTGAACTCATTTCCCTGAACTCATTGTAAAAAGCAGCTTTTGGGAATATGATTATCACCTTTGGAATTTTACGTTTAAACGGTTTGAAATTCTTTGACATTCAATCGTAGAACCGAACCAGCTTATGTACAACTCTCAGGAACGGGCGGAAGTATTCAGCCGGTGCAGGCGTGTTCTCATTAAGGTGGGCAGCGCCGTTGTGACGGGGCCTAAAGGGCTTGACCGGGCCATGATTCACCGGATTAGCGACCAGATCGCCGAACTCCGTGAACGCAGCGCCCGGATGGACGTGCTCGTCGTATCCTCCGGCGCAGTCGTATCCGGCATGCACAGAATGGGTCTCTCAGAGCGCCCTCGGACTATTCCGCACAAGCAGGCGGCTGCAGCCGTTGGCCAGGGGGCGCTGATGGAAGCCTGGGAGGTCGCCTTCGACAAGTACGATCTGCGTGTGGCCCAAGTGCTCCTCACCAGCGAGGACCTCGCTCACCGCCACCGTTATCTCAATGCGCGCAATACGCTCGAGACGCTCCTCTCCTGGGGAATCATGCCAATTATAAACGAGAACGATACCGTTGTCGTAGAAGAGATCAAGTTCGGAGATAACGACCACCTTTCGGCGCTTATCGCCGGCCTTGTCGGGGCGGACTTGGTTATAAACCTCACCGACACCGATGGACTTTACGACCGTAACCCCAAGGTTCATGATTTCGCCAAACTGATTCCAGTGGTTCACCGGGTGGACGCCAAGATTCTGGCCTCCGCCGCTCCGGAGCCGGGTTCGGCAGGTACGGGCGGGATGCTGAGCAAGGTGAATGCCGCCCGCAAATGCCTTGCTTTGGGCATTGCGATGATAATCGCTGCTGGAAAGCAAAGAGATGTTCTCCTGCGGCTTTTTGACGGTGAAGAACTGGGCACGCTGTTTGTGCCCAGGGAGCGTGCTTACTCGGGCAAGAAAGTCTGGCTTGCTAATTTGCCCAAACCTGCCGGTGAGCTTACCCTGGACGATGGGGCCGTGACGGCCCTGATTAAGCGGGGCCGGTCTCTTCTACCCATCGGCGTAAGGGAAGTGAGGGGCGTTTTCGGAGTCGGCGCTCCGGTGCGTTGCATCGACAAGGACGGAAATGTGATAGGCATAGGGCTCACCAATTATAAATCGACCGAGATCGAAAACATAAAAGGCCGCCACAGCGACGAAATCGAAAAGCTTATAGGATACAAGCATTCCGATGAAGTGATTCACAGAGACAATTTCGTTCTCACAAGTGAGATCTTCTAAAGAGTTGGGAATTGAAACCGGAGGAATTTATGCGGGACGAAATCCTGGAGATGGGCAAAAAAGCCCGTGAAGCCTCTCATCTCATGGCAATGGCAAACAGCAATCAGAAACGGGAATTTCTCGAGAAGATGGCTGCAACCCTGGAACGCGAGAGAGACTCCATCGGCGCCGCCAACCGCAAAGACGTCGAACAGGCCGAGATCAAGGGGCTTGGAAAGGCAAAAATAGACCGGCTGGTTGTAAACGAAAAAGTCCTCAAAGAGATGATCGATGGCCTTAAAGAGGTCTCGATGCTGCCCGATCCGGTCGGCGAGATCACCCGGATGTGGACGCGGCCCAACGGTCTGCAGGTCGGAAGGATGCGCATTCCTCTAGGCGTGATCGGAATCGTCTACGAATCACGCCCGAACGTAACGGTGGACGCAGCGGCGCTGTGCATAAAGGCCGGAAACGCTGTAATCCTGCGTGGAGGGTCCGAGGCTTTTCACTCCAACATCCGCCTTGCCGGGATTTTGAGGGAGTCGCTCAAGCAAGCCGGCCTCCCCGAAGACGCCGTCCAGTTTGTCGAGACCACCGACCGGCAGGCAGTGCTCGATCTGCTCGGCCTCGAGGACTATGTTGATGTCATGATCCCGCGCGGCGGAGAAGATCTTATACGCTTCGTGACCAAACACGCGAGGATGCCCGTCTTAAAGCATTACAAGGGCGTCTGCCACGTCTACGTGGATTCTGATGCGGACCTGGAGATGGCCCGAGATATATGCCTCAACGCCAAAGTGCAGCGGCCCGCCACCTGTAACGCAATGGAAACATTGTTGGTTGACGAGGCGATTGCGGAAAGTTTCCTGCCCGAAATGGCCGAAGATTTTCGGCGTAACGGCGTCGAGCTACGCGGCTGCCAAAGGACCAGGACGCTTGTGCCCAACTGCGCCGCCGCTACCGATGAGGACTGGTACGCCGAGTACCTCGATCTGATTCTTGCGGTACGCGTAGTGCCGGACATGGACGAAGCTATTCGTCACATCACCAGATATGGCTCTCAACATACCGAGGCCATTGTTACGGCAAACTTCGAACGGGCACACCGTTTTGTCCGTCAGGTGCAGTCTTCCCTTGTCCTGGTGAATGCTTCGACACGATTCAATGACGGCTTTCAGCTTGGCCTTGGGGCCGAGATTGGCATCTCCACTTCGCGGCTCCATGCTTTCGGCCCTATGGGTGTCGAGGAACTTACGACAACCAAATTCATTGCCTTTGGCAACGGCCAGTTGCGCGGCTGACGGACTGGAGAAGAGGCAGTGCCACTTCGGCTGGGCGTATTTGGAGGGACTTTCGATCCCGTTCATCTGGGCCATTTGAGGGCAGCCCAGGAAGCCCTGGATATACTCGGACTCGATGAGATGCTTTTCGTGCCGGTTGCCGTTGCTCCTCACAAACCAGTCAGGCAAATTCTCCTTTTCGAGAACCGCTGGCGCATGCTCCAGCTTGCACTTGCCGGCAATGCGCGTTTTCGGCTTTCGGACATCGAGAAGCGGATGCCCGGAAAATCATATACGGTGCATTCGCTCAAACAGCTCCGCAAGGAAAACCCCGGGGCCGAACTTTTCTTCCTGGTCGGATCCGACGCTTTCTTTGAAATGGATACCTGGTATGAGTTCAAGGAAATTTTTCGGCTGGCGGGCGTAGTCGTGCTTTGCAGATCCGAGTGCTGCGAAAATGAAATATTGCAATTTTTGTCCAAGAGAGTATCCGAATTGTACAGAATCGTGCCTGAAAATCGAGAAATCCGACATCCAGTGCTCTGTTCGGTGTACAGCCTCGCAAATACCAGGATGGATATCTCGTCGACCAGGATAAGGGAGCTTGCCTCCGAAGGGCGATCCGTGCGATATCTGGTTCCCGATAATGTATGGAGTTATATTGCGGAAAATGGGTTATACCCAAAGGCCCTAAGCAGGCCGCATTGCGAACTTGCAAGGAAAAATGATGCCTGATCCGGGCATAGAGATGAGCAGTAAGGAAAAAGCCATCCTGTGCGCCAGGGAGGCGTGGGGTTTCAAAGCCCTCAATCTGGTTATTATGGAGGTCTCCAGGTTTTCCTCCTTTGCTGACTATTTTATCATTTGCAGCGGAAAATCCGGAAGGCAAGTCCAGGGGATCGCCGACAACATTGAAAACGAACTCAAAACCAGGGGACTCAAACCAATCGGAATCGAGGGAAAACGAGAAGGCCACTGGGTCCTTATGGATTATGGAGACGTAATCATCCACGTTTTTTACGAACCTGTGCGCTGCTTTTACGATCTGGAAAGCTTGTGGTCCGAGGCTCCCAGAGTGGAGTGGGGGCATGGGCCGAACGAAACCATACCTAGAGAAAATTGATTAAGGCTTACTTGTATGTTTTTTATATCAGTTTCCGGAAGGAAATTAAAAAAGGGACTGATCGCCCTCACTTTGTTGGTTTTCACCTTCGTGATCCTGTGCCCGCGAGGCCAGGTGATCGCGATTTCTCTTAGCGAAGAACAAGACCTGGGCAAAAAGTTCGTCAGATTGATCCACAAGTCGATGCCATTTGTGGAAGACGGTGAAGTTCTCACTTATGTAAGAAACATTGGTAATCGAGTCGCCAAAGAAGTTGGCATAACCACTTACCAATTCCAGTTCTTCGTGGTCGATGCACCCGTTCCGAATGCCTTCGCGGTCCCCGGCGGCTATATATTCATTTACCGGGGCTTGATTGAAATGATGAGCTCAGAAGGCGAACTGGCAAGCATTCTGGCCCACGAATTGGGGCATATAACGGCGCGCCACCTTCAGAGATCCATAGACGAGGCGAAGATTCTGAGCATTGGAATGGTAGCCGGCATGGTCGCGGGGATTCTTCTTGGGGCCCCGGGGCTTGCGATCGGAGGCGTGGCCGGCGCCCAGACCGCTGCCTTACAGTACAGCCGGGTACACGAGACGGAAGCCGACATGCGCGGGTTCGGGTATCTTTGTGAGGCAGGTTACGACCCTGCTGAAATGCCCTCTATGATGCAGAAGCTGATGGACTGCACGTGGCTGCAAAATTCCACGCTTCCCAGTTATCTTTCCACCCATCCGGCAGTTGGTGAACGAGTACAGTACCTGAATGAGATGGTCAAAAAACGGAAGGTCTCATCCCGAAAAACGGTGGAACCCCCCAGCGGGGATTTCCAAGTCATGCAGGCTACCCTTATAGCGGACTATGCCGACCCGACAATAGCTTTTAACCGTTTCCAGGAGGGGATAAAAAAAGGTGACAATGCTGCCGTATTCGGGCTGGGACGTCTCTACCTAAGGCAAAATCAGTGGTCCAAAGCGGTGGAGCAGCTTAGGCAAGCCGCTCACCTCATGCCGACCAGTCCTTTTGTTCTGAGCTCGCTGGGAGATGCTTACCACAGGGCAGGCAAACTCCAGGAGGCGCAAAACACCCTGGAGTCAGCCCTGATGATCGACCCCTCCTCCTCAATCGCTGACTTCCGGCTGGCCCTGGTGTTGATGGATATGGGGAAAAAAGATGAAGCCCTCGAGCATTTGATGCGAATAGAAGAGCTCGCGCCTATGTTCCCCGAGGTGGACTATCAGCTCGGAGTGATCCTGGGACAGGCCGACAAGCTGGGGTCGGCGCACTTCCATCTCGGGCGCTATTACTTTCACAAAGACAACACAGAACTCGCTATCATGCACTTCAAAAAGGCAAAATCCCTTATCACAGACTCGCCCTCGGAACTTAATGAGATCAATGAGGACCTCAAAGAGCTGGATCCAAAGAAAAAGGGGTTTTTCTCATAAGTCAGATTCGCTTTGAGATTTCAAGACCGATGGAGACCGTGGATTTATGTCCCCCCGAATAATAGAAATCAGACCCGACAAACTGGAAATACCTCCATTTACCGATAGCAGGAAAACAAACATCCTTTTGCTGCTCATTGCACTGGCCGGGCTGGCCGTATCATTGATGAGCAGATATCACGAAAGTATAGTATTTCTTAGGTCTCTTTGCCCGAGCGCATGCAAAGATACACTCGAAATTCATCTACTGCGTATGCCTTTGTGGCTGCTGGGCGCCGTGTTTTATTCAGTCGTAGCCATGTTGGCCCTGTTCAGGCATGAGATGGCCACATGGATCGCAGGCCCCGCTGCCGGAGTGGAAGCTCTTCTCATTCTGCTCATGATTCAGCTCAAAGCCCCCTGCGTATTTTGCATGGCTAATGCCGCCGTTATCCTCCTGCTGCTTATGGCTACGTTTAGAAAAAAGTTTTTTTGGCAGGAAACGACCCTGGCCCTTCTTTTCTTCGTGGGCTTCTACTCCTGGGTCCCTTTCGGGAACGGTCTATTACCTTCCACGCCAAAGACTGCGCCCGGCCCCGCCACGATGGCCCTGGGCGCCGATGATTTCGGGATTGCGGCCAGGGTGGGCGATGAGGTCATTACTAACCAGCGGCTCGATGTGCTTCTTGGCACACGACTCATGGAGACGCGCAGAGACATCTACCGGATGAAGATGGATAAGCTGGAAGATTTGCTAACTGAAATGGTCCTGGAGAAGGAAGCAAAACAGCAGGGAAAAACGGTGGACGATCTCGTGGCGCAAATAACCTCTGGCGGTCCGACGAAGGTTGAAGAATCTGAAATCGACAAATACATCCAGGACAACCCGCTGCAGTTCAAGGAGGATCAGGGAACCCTTCCGGACCTGAGACAGCAGATAAGGACTTTTCTGGAACAGCAAAAAAAATTCCAGGTCATCAGGGATTACGTTCATGGCCTCGGATCCAAATACGGCGTCCGTATTTTTGTGCCCGTGCCCTATCCGCCCAGGATAACAATCGACATTCAGGGCGCTCCCACTCTGGGGCCTTCGAATGCGCCGGTCACCATAGTGGAATTCTCCGACTACGCGTGCCCTGCCTGCCGATCGACCCATGAGGTGGTAAAACAGATCAGGGCCGTTTACGGTGACAAGGTCCGGTGGATCTATAAAGACTATCCGCTCAGGCAGCATAAAGATGCTTTCAAGGCAGCCGAAGCTGCTCACTGCGCCCAGGAGCAGGGTAAATTCTGGCAGTATCAGGAAAGCCTGTTTACAGCAAAGGATCTATCGTCCGCCAACCTGGCGAGTGATGCCGCCCAGCTTGGAATGGCCCCGGATAATTTCTCCCAATGCCTTCAGGATTCAAAATATAAGGCCCTGGTGGTAAAGGAACTGCGCGAAGCAGTTCTGGCTGGAATAGACAGGGTCCCCTCATTTATCATCAACGGGATTCTGTTTGCAGGCGGCCTGTCGCCGGATAACTTCAGGAACATAATAGACGAAGAGTTAAGAAGCGCTGTATTGCATCCCCAACCTATGGAAATAGCTAAATGAAACAAATAGCGTGTAAAGGGGAACCGGGGAATTAATTGCTCCCTTAGCCCGCCGAAGGCGGCACCCCAAGTTTGGTAGCGAGAATGCTTCTTGACGCCAAAGAGCCGATAATGCTAGCTTTATTTTGTGCCGGCAGTGAAGGTGCATTCTATCCCAGGAGAAATCGATGAAGATTCTTGTTAGCGACAACCTTTCCGAATCGGGGATCGAAAAGCTTGCGAAGGTTCCCGGCTTTGAAGTGGAAGTGAATACCACACTGTCTGTCGAAGAATTCACGCGGGTCATAAAGGATTTCGACGCGCTGGTTATCCGGAGCTCGACCAAGGTTACCGCCCAGGTGCTGCAAAATGCGCATAATCTGAAAGTGATAGGACGCGCCGGAATAGGGCTTGACAACGTCGATATTGAAGCGGCAAGCAAACGCGGCATAGTAGTAATGAACACCCCGGAAGGCAACGTCATAACCACGGCCGAACACGCCATAGCCATGATGCTTGCTCTTACCCGCAACATTCCGCAAGCTTCCACTTCTCTAAAGAGTGGCGCATGGGAGAAGAAACGCTTCAAGGGAAAGGAAGTTTTCAACAAGGTCCTTGGAATCATAGGGGTCGGCCGGATCGGGCGAGTAGTGGCCGAACGCGCCCAGGGACTCAAGATGCAGGTCATCGGATACGACCCTTACATCAACCCCGAGGTTATAGATTCTCTGGGTATGCGGGGCGTATCGTTCGATGAGCTGCTGGCGACATCAGACTACATTACGATTCATACCCCCATGACTTCTGAAACCCGCAACCTGCTCAATATAGATGCCTTCAGGAAAATGAAACCCTCTTCTTTCATCATCAACTGCGCGCGAGGGGGAATCATAAACGAACAGGACCTCTATGAGGCGATCAAACAGGGGGTTGTGGCCGGGGCTGCGCTTGACGTGTTTGCTAAAGAGCCCCCTACGGGTAATCCCCTGCTCACCCTGGATCAGGTTATTGCTACGCCTCACCTTGGAGCTTCCACGGCCGAGGCCCAGGAAAACGTCGCCATCGCAGTTGCAGACCAGATAGCAGATTTTTTGACGCGCGGGACGATCCGCAACGCTGTAAACGCTCCTAATATTGACGGCTCAGTGTTGTCCAAACTGCGTCCCTACCTGATTTTGGCTGAAAAGCTCGGATGCGTGCTGACTCAGATAACAAAGGGCGCCATACAGAAGGTATCCATAGAATTCGTCGGTGATGCGTCTTCACTGGAAACGCAACCTCTTAGCATTTCCATCCTAAAAGGCATGCTTTCTCCGATCCTTGGCGACATGGTCAACTTCGTCAATGTACCTATCCACGTGAAGGAGCGCAATATCAGAGTGACCACGTCGGTCCGTCGCGAGGCCGAAGACTTTACCAACCTGATCAGTATTCGTGTGCAGACTTCACAGGCAGAGAACTTCGTTGCCGGGACCATACTTGGGAAAAAAGAGCCGCGCATGGTCCGGATCAACGACTTCCGCCTTGAAGCGGCACTCGAAGGGCATCTGCTGCTGATCCACAATATCGACACTCCGGGCACTATAGGCGCCATCGGCACCTGCCTCGGACGCCACAACATAAATATTTCGCTTATGAATGTCGGGCAGGTGCTCGAACGCGGACAAAACATTATCTTTCTGCGCACTGACACCCCCGTTCCCGCGCAAGTCATCGAAGAGCTGCTTGCGATGGATAATGTGGACATTGTCCAGGCAATCGAGCTTTAATCCACTCGATTGCTTGAGGAGGTAAAAGCGCCATGGCAGACAAAGAAGAAGAAAAGGGATTTGTGATAAAAGACCGTCGAAGGTTCGCAGAAGGGGCCGAAGCGGAAGGAGACAAGCAGGGACCCGAGCCTGAAGCGGCTTCCGCAGCGGATGAACAAAAGACCGCCAGCCCCGAAGAGGCTTCCGACAGGCAGGAGGAACAAGCACGGGGCCCTTTGCCCCAAGTTACCCTGGCCACCTTCATTTTCTCCCTTAGCTCATCGGCACTGGTGCACCTGGGAGAAATTCCGGAGCCGGAAACCAATCAGACCCTGGTTGATTTGCCCATCGCAAAGCAGATTATCGACACTCTGGGCATGCTTCAGGAGAAAACCAAGGGCAATCTCGACCAGGATGAGGAAAGGCTTCTCAAGTCCGTGCTCTATGATCTTCGGATGCGCTTCATACAGAAATCAGACAAATAGCAGGTATCCGTCCGCAAACACCTGACGGTTGGAACACCCGCAAAGGACCGGTTCGGATTTGATCCTCAAGATCAGCGTTCCCGCGAAGATAAACCTGTGGCTCGAGGTGGTCCGAAAAAGGCAAGACGGCTATCACGATATCTCGAGCCTGATGCTGCCCATTTCGGTTTTCGATAATATCTCGATCGACGTCCGGCCCGGGGGCGGGGATATTTCAATTACCTGTGACTCGCCCGAAATCCCCTCCGACGACCGAAACCTGGCTTGGCGCGCCGCTGATCTTTATGTGAAAAGCAGCCACTCGAAAAGCGCCGTGAACATACATCTTGAAAAGCGCATCCCCTGGGGAGCAGGCTTGGGAGGTGGCAGCGCGGATGCGGGCGGCGTTCTTGTCGCCCTGAACTCATTTTTCGAAAGCGCGCTCACCCCGGGCGAACTGGAAAGACTTGCCCTGAGCCTTGGGGCCGATGTGCCTTTTTTCCTGCACTCAAGACCTGCCCTGGCAACCGGGATAGGTGAGAAGCTCCAATTTGCGGACAAGGTGCCCGATTATCGGCTTCTGCTGATAAAGCCACCCGTGACCGTACCTACGGGCTGGGTATATCAAAGTTTAAAATTGACAAAAGGCGTGCCTCAAATTAGTCTTAGTGATTTAAGTGAGCATCCCTGGCAACTTAAGCATCTAATTGAAAATGATCTCGAATCGGTTACCATACCCCGATTTCCGGTCATAGCCGAACTTAAACGATGGTTGATCCGCCAGGGTGCCCTGGCGGCCTCCATGAGCGGAAGCGGACCTACGGTGTTTGGAGTTTTCAGGACCGCGCAGGCGGCAGAAGATGCTGAAATCATCGCAAAAAAAGATTGGCCGGATTGCTGGGTCCATGCTGCAGAAGTAATCGGCCATCAAAATTGATCTGACCGGGGGCGCCTATTTTTATTGCGCCTTCGCTGAGATTTGCCGCATTAGCGGTATATTGCGTTGGGGCGTCGCCAAGCGGAAAGGCACGGGTCTTTGGAACCCGCATTCGGAGGTTCGAATCCTCCCGCCCCAGCCATTTTTTTCTTTGGCATGGATGTCTGTACTTTATAACGGCTGGCAATCGGGTAAATTGTGCGGGAAGGGCTGAAACCCTTTCCGCAGGGATCCAAACTGGCGCAGGCAAATTGTAATTATGTGGAGCCGCCTCACTCTTTTTGCCGGAAATTCCAACCCTGCCCTTGTAGAAAAAGTTTGTTCGCGGCTGGGTGTAGATCCGGGCAAAGCTCTTATCACCCGCTTTTCTGACGGAGAAGTCAGGGTGGAATTAGGCGAAAACGTCAGGGGCAAAGACACCTACGTGCTCCAGTCCACCTGTCCGCCCGTAAATGAAAATCTCATGGAGTTGCTGGTGATTATAGATGCCCTCAAAAGGGCGTCCGTAGGGCGGATTAACGCGATAATTCCTTACTACGGCTACGGCCGCCAGGACCAGAAAGAAAAACCCAGGGTCCCGCTTATCGCCAGAGTGGTTGCCGATCTTTTGAGCGTAGCGGGGGCTGACCGCGTGATTACGATTGACCTGCACTCCGACCAGATTCAGGGATTTTTCGATATTCCGGTCGATCATCTTTTTGGCACGATTGTTTTGAGCGGCGCACTCAAAGAAACGATACAGGGAGACGAGATCGTGGTTGCCCCCGATTCAGGAGGCGCCGAGCGCGCCAGGGCCTTCGCCTCCCGGCTCAAGCTTGATCTGGCCCTCACGGACTATCGCGATGGCAACGGCGCATACCCGAAGATCGTCGGGAACGTCAAAGGGAAAAAGGTTATAATTGTTGACGATCTGATCGATACGGGGCGGACCGTCTTGCGCACGACAGAGGCAGCTAAAGCGGCCGGGGCCGGGACAGTCGAGGTCTGCGCAGTTCATCCGGTGCTCTCCGGAACATCCGTGGAAAGGATTGAATCCTCGCCCATCTCGAAACTGATGGTGACAGATACAATTCCTCTATCTGAAGGTGCAAGGGCCTGCAATAAAATCCGTACGGTCAGCATTGCGCCCATGCTGGCCGAAGTCATCAAACGGGTGCATTTTGAGGAATCGATAAGCTCCATATTCAACGAAATTTGAGATCCCGGCGCCCGGAATTTTGCCGAAAGCTCCCGGCTGAGTCTTTCTGTGCAAAGTTGAGCGTCGAATACATCAGGAGGCATAAGGAATGGCTTTGGAAATTCAAGCGGTAACAAGAAACAGGACTGGGAAGGGCGCCGCGCGGACCGTGCGCCAGGATCTGAGGGTCCCTGCAGTGCTTTACGGACCGAAAACCCAGTCGACCTCACTTTCGGTTTCGGCTCTGCATCTGGAAAAGCTTCTCAAAGAGACCGGCGGCGAAAGTAAGCTCCTCAACCTTAAGATCGATGGCGGTGAAACCAGGCAGGTGCTTATTCGCGAAATTCAAAAGCACCCTTACCGGAGGCGCTTTCTCCACGTCGATTTCTATGAAGTGCCCCTCGATCAGCAGATCACCGTGGAAGTTGTCGTGGAGCTGGTAGGAGAAGCCATAGGGGTGCAGAAAGGCGGAGAGATCAATCTCATGCAACGAACGCTCTCCGTGCGCTGCCTGCCAAACAAAATTCCGGAAAGAATCCGGATCGATGTGAGTAAGATCGATATGGGAGAGACACTCCACGTCGAGGACCTTGTAGCGGAACCTTCCTATGAATTCGACGAGGCCCCGACAGCGGGGGTCGTAAGCGTGTTGGCGCCTGAGACCGAGGCCCCGACGGCAGAGGAAGAAGCCACAAAATAGCGGCCGCCAGGACCGGCTGCCAACCGGTGGGACCGGCCCCCGAATGCCCGGCCGGTGGGACCGGCCGCCAAGTTGCCCGCTTGCAAAATCGCCGCGGGCCAAAAACACCGGTAGGACCGGATGCCAACCGGTGGGACCGGCCGCCGAATTGCCCGCTTGCAAAATCGCCGCGGGCCAAAGACTCAAACGGTTCAGTCCCTATGGGTGATGTCTGCCGCAACGAAGAGCAAATCCTTGCCGTCATCGGCCTTGGCAATCCGGGAAAACAATACCAACAGACCCGGCACAACGTGGGGTTCCAGGTCGTTGACCGGCTGATTGCGCTCTATTCGCCCATGATGATGGAACGTAAGTTCCGCGCCTCGTGGGGTTTCGCGATTGCCGAAGGACGAAAAATCCTTTTTGCAAAGCCGCTCACCTTCATGAACAACAGCGGCGAGGCCGTTGGCGAGATAATCAAATACTTCGGAATCCCTTCGGACCGCATGCTCGTTTTACATGACGACCTGGATCTGCCGTTTGCCCGGGTTCGAATCGCACAAAGAGGCGGCTCCGGGGGGCACAAGGGCATCCAGTCGATAATTGACCACGTCGGCGGTTCGGATTTTCCGCGCCTCAAAATGGGAATCGGCCGCCCCAAACACGGGGAACCGGTCGAAACATTTGTCCTCCAGCTCCCATACCCGGAAGACCGTCAAGACTTCGAAATAATGACGGCGCAGGCTGAAAAAGCAGTCTGCGCCATCCTCGCCACATGCCTGTCCGATGCGATGAATGAATTTAATAGGCACGATTGATTAACCGCAGACAAGCTACTGTCCTTTTTCGACCTGCTGATACTCCTTTGCCGGATAAACCCGCAAAGAACCGGGATTAGAACTATGTATCCGCAGATGTCGCAGATGTGCGCAGATGATTTTGGGATAGGATCAGACGCTTGTATTCAAGGCGCTTTACTCCAAAGTTAAGCAATAGCGCCTTGGGCAGCCCGGAGGCTTTCATACAAAGTTGCGTTCAAGTGTGTACCAAAAGAAGCTGAAAAGCTCGGGGAACTTTGCCCCCAAACGCCCTCGCAGCTTCGCTGCTATTTAAGGATGGCGCGGCGGCGGCCGCCCAGCAGGTGCTGGGCAACCGCCGCCGGCGCCGAGCGCTTGGTCGCGCGCGTCTGCGCGCGCGGCCAAATCTTGCGGGGTGCGGGGAAGTCACTTCCCCGCTCTTTTCGATTAATTCAATCTTGAACGCAAACTGGTATCAGATAATTAATGACCTGGGCCTCTTCTACAGACGAAAGTCGTTGGAGCGCCTTAAATTCGACAATCAATGAGCCAAAGCAAAGAAAGTCCGCCCGGCAGGTAGTGGTGAGGAGTGTGCCCCGATAGAACACGGGCATAGTGAACTCGCGCTTCAAGGGAATACCGCGAGCCGCAAACTCTATTCCCGGTACCTCCTGATAAACAGGCTCCACAAAACCGTGTCCCAACTAGCCATGAACCGCCATCGAAGCCCCAATAACGGCATAAGTCTGTTGGTCTCTCTTTAAGTCATCTGCGGTTATCTGCGTCATCTGCGGATTAATCCCTCAAGACTTCCTCATCACCCCAAAAGGCCGCTTTTCGACAGAAGCTCCATCGGGCAGCAATTGTCCCCGAATCCGAGCACCGCTCCCAGGCCCCTTATAGCCAATAATGCGCCCATTGTTACAATGAAAATCGCGGCTGCGCGTTCGCCCAATAGCCGTGTTCGCGCGGACACAAGCGTGGCCGACATTCCTGCCGCGAGCAGCGCCGGAACGGTCCCTAACCCGAAAGAGGCCATCATGACAAGCCCCCTGGCTGGGCTGAGTGTGCTTGCCGCCGCAACCAGCATGGCCCATGTAAGACCGCAGGGCAGTAGCCCCGCGAGGAGGCCCAGCCCTATTTTGGAACCGAGACTCCTGGAGTTTGCCAGTCTCGTCAGGCTCTTGCCGAAAACCGATGCCTGAGGCGAAAAAAGACGGACGACAAAATGGGGCAACGGCAGGGTCCCGAAAATTACCAGGCCCAGACCAATGAGGGTGATTCCCGAGGCAATGGCAAGGCCCGCCCTGTATTCCATTGAGAATCTGTGTACTTCCAAAGAACTGAAAATACCCGCGACAATGGCCCCCAGTAATACATACGTGGCAATCCGTCCGGCATGGAAGGCGAGGTGATGGAAAAACACCCCGGAGAAAAGTGAAGGTCCCGCTTCCCCCGAACCGGCCTGAGATGCGCTCCTGTACCGAAGGGACCATGCAATAATGAGCGGCCCGCACATCCCGAGACAGTGGAGACTGCCCGTCAGTCCCACAATAAAAGACGCAAATGCCTGCAACATATCAAACCGGATTATAGCAGGGGTGGAGTAAAAGTGTGTCATCCTCCATCTAATTTTTATTGCATATCTTCTCAGCCGTTGTTTCAGCCAGCTTCATCACGTCCTGATGGCTTGCGACTTCCCCCGGTTCATTAACTCCGCACGCACGAATGAGGTGGCTCTCACCAAAGCCGCCGTAGGTTCGGGCGAAGAATTGGAATTTTGGGTAGATATCGGCAAAGTTGTCTGGGTCCGGATTGTTCTGAGCAAGAACGAAAACCAGCTTCTTCCCCGGCGCAAGGCGCGTTTTCCTGGGATTGGTAATGAAGTCGGGCACAAGGTACGAGTAGGTACGATCGATGAATGTCTTTAGCTGAGAGGAGATATCCCCGAAATAGACCGGCGAGGCCAGCACGAGAACATCGGTTTCACGAACCGCCTCCAGAACTTCAGTGAGATCGTCGCTCAACGCACATCTGTCGAGCTTGGTCTTGCATGCCATACATCCCTGGCAGCCACGATATTTTAGATTGTTCAGGGCAAAAGTCTTCACTTCCGCACCCAGCCCCTGGGCGGTGCTGCAGAACCGATTTGCAATGGTTGCACTATTTCCTTTTACTCTTGGGCTTCCGAGCAAGCAGGCTATTTTCATTTCACTCTCCTCTGTTTGGAAAGGTAGCTGATTTGTTGCATGACCATTTTGTCAAATACGCAGTCGGGAAGCAGCCAGCGGAAAAAGAGAAAAAGCTTTGCATGACAGGGCGCAGCATAGCGGGTTTTGGGCCTGTTCGTTTCCAGGGCGTGTTCGATGACTCGGGCAATTACCTCGGGTGAAGCCGGAGTCATCGGCCACCTGCCCCGGCGGCCGGCGGTTTCCAGGATGGTAGCCATGTCCCCGGCCAGTCCGCCGTACGGCCCGCTGCCGGAAACGGCAAGGAGATTCTCTTTAGCGATACCGTTCCAGGCTGTCGAGACGCTGCCGGGCCGAATAACCACCACGTCTATCCCGAACGGCTTGACCTCTGTTCTTAATGAATCGGAAAGGGCTTCCAGGGCAAACTTGGTGGCATGGTACCAGCCACCCATCGGAGTTGTCAAACGGCCGCCGATAGAACTGACATTTACGATCCGTCCGTTTTTCTGCGCCCTCATGTGTGGCAGTACCAGGCGAGTCAGGCCCATCAAGCCGAAGACATTCACGTCGAACTGGCGCCGCGCCTCTCCATCAGGTACTTCCTCCAAAGCGCCGTAGGAACCGTAACCTGCATTGTTAACGAGAGCATCAATGCGCCCTTCTTTGCGCAGGATTTCTTCGACGGCGGCACGGCACTGAAGCTGATCGGTGACATCAAGCTTCAGGGGGATCGCGCCGACGCCGGTCAAGTCCTGCATTGACTCAATGCGGCGCGCTGAGGCATACACCCTCCAACCCTTCGCTGCCAGCAGTGCAGATGTGGCCTTGCCGATACCCGAGGAGGCCCCTGTAATCAGTACAACCCTTTGAGCTTTGTTCATACCGTTTCCTTTTTGGTTCAAGAGTTTCATTATTTGATAACTATCGAAACATACCCTAAAATAAAAAGCCTGCGAGCAGGGGCGGTGGCACCGCCCGCCTACCAGGCCACAGTGAACCGCGTAACGGTGACGGAGTATGGGGTGGCGCAACTCCCCACGCTTTTAAAAATCTTCCGGATTGACCATAGGCAAAAACCTAGCCGGGCAGGAGTTTACTCACCTCTTCCCAGGTTTCGGGCACCGGCCGGGCGATCAGAAACTTCCCCTGACGCTCGGTAACGATCAGGCCGGCGTTGACCAACTCCTTCAGGTGATGGGAAATCGTGGGCGCCCCGATCTTGAGATTGTCAGCAATAACGGAAACGACACAGCATTCATTGGCAGCGAAGCTTTGTTGCTCCCCCCTGACGATACTCAAGTATATTTCCAGCCGATTGGGATGCGAGAGAGCCTTGAGAACTTTAGCGGCCTGTTTGATGTCCATATCAATCCTTTTACGTTTCGACAACTATCGAAATGATGATAATCGGTTACCATTTGCCTGTCAAGCACTTTCTTCACTTTTTTCACTCTGACAGGGTGGTGAAAAACGATTGAAATTCCCACTTTACAGTAAAAAACCCGTGGAGCCGTCACCCCGGCGAAGGCCGGGGTCCAGTGTTTTGCCTTAAATATCAAATAGTTCAAAAAGCTCTGGATTCCGGCCCCCGGACTGGACACTTCCGGGGCAGGCCCTGCCGGAATGACGAAATAACCTGTCTTTTAAGGTTCTTTCCCCACCATCAGACTTTTATTCAGCACCCTGCTAAATCTTCAATGCCGTTGAGAATTTTCTCAGGGGTAATAGGGAGGTCCCTGCACCGGAAGCCCGTCGACATGCACCGTACAGGCCCCGCAATCTCCGGTCCCGCAGCCCAGCTTGACTCCCGTCAGGTTAAGCTGCTCGCGGAGCACCTCGTTCAGGGTCTGCCAGGGATAAACAGTCACTGTGTAGGGGTCCCCATTCACGTTTAGATTAATGACACGTTTCATATGTTCTGCGCACCTGGTTTCAATATTGACTTCGGAAAATCGTCAGGCAAATGCCAATCCTTCATATACTGACTTCAGCACACCTCGAGGGGGAGCGTTTTGCCGTCCTTAAGGTTTACCAGGCCCTCCTCGCAGATTCTAAGGTAGGGAATCGCCGCCCCCGTAAGGGTGGACAATGAAAGCACCGGGTCCTCAAAGGAAATGCCCAGGCCGCGCGCAGCCTGCCTAACCGAATCGAGCTTTTCGGCAAGCTGCTCCATGCCCAGATCCGATATAACCCCAAAAATTGGAAGCGGCAGTTCAGCCATTATCTTCCCATTTCTACAGACGGTAATGCCGCCTTGCAATTCGCGGATTCGATTTACGGCCAGCGCCATATCTTCTTCATCTGCGCCCACCACGATAATGTCTGAGGTGTCCCAGGCGGCGCTGCATGCAATCGAGCCCATTTTAATCCCAAACCCCTTTATCAGCCCGACAAATGAGCGGCCGGGATTGTTTCTGTAGTCAATCGCCGCTACCTTCACTATATCCTGCTGCAAATCTACCGCGATTTTCCCTCCGGCGGGAAAAACATCGGCATGGAATTCTTTGGTCACCAGATCGGTTACCATCTCGATAATGCGGACCTTGACCGATCCGTTTAAGGAGGAGGTTTTAGCATAAATGTCAAAATCCGTTGATTTCATGGCGCTCTTGAGTCGCATGCTTTGCAGGCAGCTATTGGAATACTGATGTCTTCGGGGCGCCAACAGGAGCTTTCCGTTCTCAAAGATAACACGGCCGTTGCTGATGACGATCTCGGGTGCAATGGTTCTCACATCGGGAAGCACCAGTATATCGGCGCACCTGCCGGGCGCGATGCCCCCAATGGCGCTGTCCAGGCCAAAATGTTCAGCCACGTTAAGCGTAGCCATCTGAATGGCGCTGACCGGATCAAACCCACAGGCAATTGCCTTTTGCACGACAACTTCGAGATAGCCCTTCTCGACCAGTTCCTTGGGCTCGACACTGTCGGTGACCAAAATGAGTCTTCTTAAATCCACACCGGTCTGAATGATCTTCGAAATTTCTTCGAGATCTTTTCGGACGCTTCCTTCCCGCACCATCACGTAAAAACCGAGCCGCAACCGCTCTATGGCCTCCTCTGCGTTAATCGCTTCATGGCAGGAGGAGATTCCGGCAGCGGCATAGGCAGCCAATTTCTTCCCCTTTGCACCTGCCGAGTGTCCTTCCAACCGCTTGCCTCGATCAAGGGCGCTCTGAAACAGCGGGACCATAGCGTCAGGCGATTGCAGCACCGCCTGCCAGTAAGATTCTCCCAGCCCGACAATCTCATCCCTGTCAAGCAACCTTTCCATGACGCCCGGGGAAATGCCGTTTAGAGCTTTGCTGATAGATATCATGACCGGTGCAGTACCCAGGATTTTGATCGGCTGATCCTTGACTGAATCGAGAAACTCAATAACCCCCTCGCAGCCGGCCACCGGGAAGTACTCCATTGTTTCAATGATAATGGTGGTGGTTCCTCCTTTTATGGCATAGGGGAGGAATGCCGCCACGGACTGGAACGACATGTGAGTATGGCCCTCGATCAGGCCCGGTATGAGGGTCTTCCCGGCGGCATCCACAACAAGCGTGGATGCACCGGCTGCCGATGCAGCATCGGGTCCCACTGCGGCGATCCACTTTCCTTTGATGCTGACCGGGCAGTTTTCCACGATTTGGCCGGTGTACACATTGACCACCGAAGCGTTAAGGATCACCATATCGGCAGGTTCAAGGCCAAGAGCAACGCGCATCAATTCGGCCCTTTGTTCGGCGTTGCATATAAGCATTCTAGAAGGGGGATTTCCCATTTGCTTTTCCACTCTATACAGGCTGCATGAGGGAGGTTTCCCGTTTTATGCCGCCATGTTAATATTTGCTGGTTGCGGCTGGACATATAGCTGGCGTCCATCCGGAAACTCCGGGACAAATTCCACGCCCCGCGAGGTTTCTGTTCGAAAAGGAGGCATAATCCGGTCATTCCTCTTTCCGGCTTTAGCCGGCGGGGTACCGCCTCGCGGATCGTCGAAATCCTGTCTGTGCCGCCGCCAGTATCTCGACGCTCCGCGAGGCGTGGCGGTCCCACCGCCTAGGGCGGAAAAGGGCCCTTTTCGGATCGGAAACTAGCTACATTGTAGCTTCACATTGAAACCATAGTCAAATAGTTATTGACTAAGTTTCTGACAGAAGCTATGAAATAGCTGTTAAATAGCTAGTTTACGTCCGAGCGGCGGAACAAAGAAACGTTATGAGTGATACATTGTCTCAAGTCTTAGAGGAAGCATAGACTATGTTGAATAATGCATACATACCCTTCAGGGGTTATTACTCGACCCCGTTCTCACGGTGGCAGGGCAGTATGGCGGCCCAGAACTCCATAATCCTTGCGGCGGATACCTCGAAAAGATGGTTGGCCGGGAAGAACTGGGACCCGAAGATGTTCGATTACCTTTTTCTGGGCATAACTATCGGGCAGCCCAAATGGTTCTACGGAAGCCCCTGGGCGGCCGCTCTCATCGGCGCCCCAACCATTCCCGGAATGATCATCAGCCAGGCGTGCACTACTTCAGCCACTTGCCTCTACCAGGCTGCCATCGGCGTCGAAACGGGACTCTACGGGAATTCCTTCTGCCTTATGACGGACAGATGCTCAAACGGACCCCACACCGTATGGCCCAATCCACAGGGCCCGGGGGGCGAAGTGGAATCTGAGAACTGGGTGATGGACAACTTCGGTCACGATCCATGGGCCAGGAATTCCATGATCGAGACCGCCGAAAATGTGGCAAGGGAGGCCGGACTTACGAGGGAGCAGGCCGATGAGACAACCCTGCGGCGCTATGAGCAGTACCTGGCCGCCCTAGAAGGCGACCGGGATTTTCAAAAACGGTACATGTTTCCGGTCGAGATAAGGATTTCCAAAAACAAGACCGTTCTGGTGGAAACAGACGAGGGAATAATGCCGACCAGCCGGGAAGGCCTGGCGGCCCTCAAGCCCGTAGTACCAGGCGGCATTCACACTTTCGGCTCGCAAACCCATCCGGCGGACGGAAATTGCGCAGTAGTGGTAACTTCGCGGGAAAAAGCAGCCGAACTGAGTGCGGATTCTTCTATCGAGGTCCGGGTGGTCTCGTACGGCTTTTCCAGGGCAAAAAAGGGCTTCATGGCGATGGCGGTTGTCCCGGCGGTCAGAATGGCCCTTGACAAAGCAGGCATAGGGGTCGCCGATCTAAAGGCCATAAAGACCCATAATCCCTTCGTCACAAACGACCTTTACATGGCCCGGGAACTGGGCATCGATGTAATGGGCTTCAATAATTACGGGTGCTCCCTGATTTTCGGGCATCCCCAGGCCCCCACGGCGGGAAGGCTCATCATCGAAGGCATCGAGGAAGTGGCCAAACTGGGCGGCGGATATCTTCTGTGGGGAGGATGCGCGGCGGGTGACACGGGTGCCGCTATCGTAATAAAAGTCGGTTAGGCGGGCGGCGGAGGCGCCGCAGCCAGGATTTACGCAGCCGGAACGCCGCCGAGCATCGAGAAGCGGTGACGCGGATGCGGGAATTTTGGGAGTCTAGCAGGGTGATGAAAAAGGGTTCTCTGGTGGGAAAAGAGCCTTAAAAAGAAGGGTGATTTCGTCATTCCGGCGTCTTCTGCCGACAAAAGAGCCGGAATCCGGAGCTTTTTTGAACTATGTGATATTTAAAGCAAAACACTGGACCCCGGCCCCCGGACTAGACACTTCCGGGGCACGCTTCGTCGGGGTGACGGCCCCACGGGGTTTTTACTGCAAAGTGGGAATTTCAACCCTTTTTCAGCACCCTGCTAGGCACCCCAGTGCCCATGAGCTGTGGCTATAAAAGTATTATCCATATGGTGTGCGATAGTTTCTAATGATTCTTCTCCAGTATGTGTTCGCAGGACATATCTGTTAGGTTAACGGCCTAAGGCCCGGCCCCCTACCCCACCCGACCCCATCAAATAATCCTGTAGTTTCACCTTTTTATGTATAATGTGCTCGTCCGTAACCCGGTAAATCACAAGGAGAATCAGGACATGGCGCATAAGTCTTCTACAAAAGAGCATCCTCCTGAAACCAGCGATACAAAACTCCAGCAAGCTTTAGGCAACTGGCTCATAGAGGAGTCTCCGGTTTTCATGTTGGAGCTCGGCCACGATGGCCGGATTCTGCTGATAAATAAGGCCCTTTTGCAGGTCATAGGCCGTACGAAAGAGGAAGTCGCCGGCAAAGAGTACTTTACCGGTATTATTCCTGAAAGCGATCATGACGCGTTGACCAGGCTCTTTGGAACTGTCGGCCCTTCGCCGAAGACCATAATGTTGGAAACCCACCTGATTGCCGCCGATGGTCAGCTAAGACTAATTGAATGGCATGGGCGCGCGGTTTTTGATTCGGAGCGCCTGGGCAAAATCATATGCTGTGTCGGGACGGATATCACGGAACGCCGGAGCAACAGCGAGGAGCTTCTGCAAACAAGGGACTACCTGGAAAACGTTCTCGAGAACTCCCCGGACGCCATCGGTATAGTGGACCCCAAAGGCCGGTTTATAAAATGGAACCATACGGCAGTCGAACTCTACGGCTATTCCAACGAAGAATTCCGGGGCGAGTACGCTTTCAATTGGTATGCGGATAAAGATGAACTTGCCGCCATGGTGGCGGTATTGAGAAAGCAGGGATTTGTCAAGAACTATGAAATAAGCATGAAAAAAAAAGATGGCACGATCATACCCTTCGACGTATCGATAAGCCTTCTAAAAGACAAGAACGGTTCGCTGCTCGGAAGCGTCTCAGTCGCCCGGAACCTGAGCGAGACCAAAAAGGCGTTGCATGCCATCGAAACCGCCAACTCCAAGCTCCAGGAGGAGATGGAAAAACGCCAGCAGGCATCGGAGGCGCTTGAAAAATCTCAGAGCGAATATCGCACTATATTTGAAAATACAGGAAACGCCACGGTCATTATTGGAGAAGATTCGACCATTTTTTTGGCAAATGCCGAATTTGCCAGAATTTCCGGGTACGCCAAAGAGGAGATTGAAGGCAAGAAAAGCTTGACTGAGTTTTTCTCGGATGAACACCAGGCCCTGATGAAGGAATATCGCCGGCTGCGGCGAATCGACCCCCATGCCGCTCCCAGAAATTATGAAGCATCTTTCAAAAACATCCAGGGCCATTCCAGGGATATGTTTCTGACCGTTGCCGTTATTCCGGGCTCGCAAAAGACCGTGGCGTCCCTACTCGATATTACGGAGAGAAAACAGGCGGAGCTGGAGCTGAGGAAGTCCCATGAGGAACTGGAGCAACGCAGCTACGAAATCTCACTTCTAAACGAGATGTTGAACCTGCTGCAGGTGTGCGGCACGGGAGAAGAAAGTTACTACGTCCTCGGCAATTACATCCAAAAGCTTTTCCCATCGGATTCCGGCTTCCTGTATTTGCTCAAAGACGCCAAAACCACGCTCGAGGTCGTTTTTTCGTGGGGCGATTCCTTAACGAGCGAAAAGGTTTTTGATTACGATCACTGCTGGGCTTTGAGACAAGGGAAAGTTCACATGGTCGAGGAGCCGGGGGGTGTTGTGTGCCGGCATCTGAAAGGCGAGCCGACCAATGGATATTTGTGCGTCCCGATGATTGCCCAGGGTGAGATTATTGGCTTGTTTCATTTGCGCTGCGGTCCTTCCGATATCGAGGAGTTTCCGGAAACCCGCCGGAAGATCATGTTCTTAAAGCAGCGTCTGGCCGTAGCCATCACAGACCACATCGGTCTGGCCCTTGCAAATTTGAACATGCGTGAAACGCTTCGCGTGCAGTCCATTAGAGACCCTCTCACCGGGCTGTTCAACCGGCGTTTCATGGAAGAGTCCCTGACGCGCGAACTCAGCCGGGCAAAACGCCATACCACCGCCCTGGCGATCATTATGATGGACCTGGACCACTTTAAGAACTTTAACGATACGCAGGGCCATGAGGCTGGGGACCTTCTGCTTGCCGCAACGGGCGGTATTTTAAAAAAGTCCGTGCGCAGTGAAGATGTTGTGTGCCGCTATGGGGGGGAAGAGTTCCTCATTATTCTGTGCGGCGCTTCAGGCAAGGATGCTCTAGACCGGGCGGAATATATCCGAAATCAGATCAAAGAGATCAAACTAATGTACCATGGCAAGCAGTTGCCGGCCGTTACAGCTTCGCTCGGAGTAGCTGTGTTTGATGAGCATAACAATACGGCCCCCGACATTCTGAATGCAGCCGATAAGGCCCTGTACTCGGCCAAGAACCAGGGCAGGGACCGTGTAGTTATGGCGTGAATAGATGTCGGAAATAACAGGAAATAGCAGGAGCGGGGAGCAGGGAGCAGGAAGCGGGAAGGGTGAAGACACAGGACTGAGGGCCTCCGGCCCGGCGCTGGGCAATCTTGGAGTGGTGTTTCGCCGGGTTCTACGCGCCACAGAGGCCCCGGACTGGAAACTTCCGGGGTGACGAGGACTGAGGGTGAAGGGTACAGGTTGGCTCCGGCCATATCTGACAACTCACTATCCGGTTAAACGGTCATTTTTGATGCCAAAAATGCACCTCTATGGCCCAAATAAGCCATGCTTTGGGCCTATTATCTGGTAAATTCAATATGTTAGTTTGGCCCGACCCGTTTGTGTTCTTGAAACCATGCCAGCTAGGAAAAACCTGAGGGAATGGTTTCTCATGGGTATTAAATACCCAATGACATCGCTTTATACGAAAACACACCAGAGAATGTGGCGCTGTTTTTCCCACAGTACCCACAGTTCTTTGATATTATGAATTTTTCGTTAATGCCTGTCAGATAAAAAAAGCCCGGTCCACTAGAGGACAGTCATGAAACTCTATTCTTACATCATAAGATCCGCCGCACGGCCGAAGTGGGTGATTGGGTTGTCGAGCTCAGCCCCAAGGCGCCTCTGCAAAGTGTTCCTGCGCGGTTAATCCAAATGCCGAGTCCTCTGGCAAATCAGATGAAAAGACATTCTGGAGAAGGGAATCACTTGCGCTTTTCTGTCCTGGTGCTAGACTCTCCCTAACATATCAATCTATTGGAGTCAACGAGGGTGCAATTTCGAGAGTCTGGTGGCCAATGGCAGCAGGTTCCGCAATGGGCAGCATTTCTCATTACTTTTGGGTATCATTTCTACAGAACAGATTGCGATTCCAGGAGAATATCATTGATTTCAATGCCCTGCGACTCGGCAGCGGCGGGTCTGGTCACTCTCGGTGCAGTTCGTAGGTCCATCGAAAATCCAACTGACAATGACGTAAGTCGGCATTTCCAGAGGCTACAATATGGGGGAGATAGAATTCTTCGTCACAGACGCGAAGGCAAAAAGAGATTTAAGCTTTCCAAGCTTGATGGATTATGGGGGCAGCAGGTTACATCAACAAACAAATTTATCAGCTACAGAAGGTCGATATCTCAGCTAAATGCCCTTGATTGGTATTTTGAGGGTGAACCATTCATAGAGGCTGCTTCTGGTCAAAGGCTGCCATATGAATCTGTCTACAAGGGACTTATAGAAAACGCCAATAAGATTATTGAATCAAATCTGCGTACAACCTACTCCGGGATCTGTCTAGCTGGAAGAGTAACTGGAAAGACGAGGACTCGCAAGGTAATGGCCTGTCCGACTTTCAGGTGTGATTGCAATTGTGACGATACGAGGCTTGACTTGCTGCTTTCCATTCACGGCTGGTCTCCGGAAATGATCTCACGCGCTTCTTTTTTCAATACCCGGACCAAGACACGCGATCGGGAGACCGCCCCTCCTGTCCTGACCGTTGCAGATGGAGACGCTTCATTTATGCAAGTAGTCGATTCTGAAGGATTCGGAGGAAGCGAAATCATAGGCGTTCTTGATAGAACACTAGACAGGAGCAGACTGGATGCGGTCAGGGAGAAAATGGCCAGTCTGGACTCCTGGTATACCTTGGACATGGATTCACTTGAGATTGTCCCTGCCACTCCCAAGGGGATTTCGTGCGCTATCTGGCGGAGAAGGTGAACATGTCAGTAACAGCCACAGAGGTTTTTGATTTTCTGGAGCGGCATAATGCTTTCACGCACGAGCGGCACGAAGTCTCATCTAGAAGCTTCAGCAATCTCCGCCGCAACTTGCGCATGATAATTGTCAAACTGACGGATGCTGAAGACAGCGCTAAAGAGATTTCGGATGCGTTGCGGATTCGATTGTCTGAATGGCTCACGGTCCCTGTCCACTTCGACGACAGAATTCTTGAGCCCATTTCCCTTCTCGGAGATCCAAGGATGATTGAGATGCGATGGGGAGCTGACATACAGCACGCCTGTGATTCAGCCCGTATTTATGCAAAAGAGCTTCAGGTTGAAGAGAATCCCGTTCGTACGCTGCTCAGAGACACCATCCGCAGGCTTATGGCTGAGAAAAAACGGTTCAGGATCTTCTGCCATAGACTGGCCAAACCCCACTTTCAATCAATTTCTGGTACACATTTGCAGGACGACTCATTTATCCATACCAACAGGCAATATCGCGATGCAGGGTTATTTGATGTCCTCATAAAGGTTGGACCGTTCCGGTCCCGAGGCTGGAGTGCTGCTCCAGACGGACTCCTGACTTCACCACGTTTCGAAACTCTTGTACAGATCGTATGGTCCGGGTGCGGTGATGAACAAGGATTCGGCTTGGACCCAGTGACTGATAACTCCATTATTGGAAGGGGTGATGCAGCGCAAACAGGACTTCCGGGGAGATCTAAGGTGCATCGGCTTCAATGGGATTCGAGGGTTGAGCGAATCGGTGACTCATTGGATTTCAATCCGTTGATTGACGAAGATGAATTTCAGATTTTCCAGAGAATGGCGGAGTCAAGGGACAAACGTGCTGCCGTGCTCGCCCAGATAGATGAACAGTATGGCCTCCTTTTGCCCCCGCGCTCTCAGGTACTGAGCTTCGATCCTGAAGCAACAGATGGTGAGCAGTTAGCTCATCGGCTTTCCGGAGAGAACTTGATTGAAGGCATGTTCATCATCCTGCCCTTTTTAGAAGATGTTGATACCGGTGGTTTGCAGGCAAGAGACGGAAGATTCAGCCCGATATGGAAAGAGCGTCTGAGTCGTGAACTTGAAAAGGACAGTCTGGGCCTCTGCCGCAGGTTGCGAGATGAAGGGATTAATCTAATGGGCCTTAGTAACCGCGTTGAACACTGGCGCAAGCCACCGACCACGGTAATCCCTGCACCACAAATGGCACACCATTTTGAAATTCTGATCAAAGTTCTGGGAATCGATGGCAAAAGCCGTGAACTGGCTTCGAGTGGACAAAAGCACTGGTGGCAATATGCCTGGAACGAAATCCGACGCTCGCGCGGCGAAGCCATTCAGGCTGGACAACATGAGCAGGATAAAATTGATCTGCAGACATTTGGAATTTTGAAATCCCGAGTGAAGGAAATTCAGATTGAATGTGAAAAGCGAAAAAGCTTCAAAATCAAAATACCTCCCGGGGCTCCCCTCCAGGGCAATTTCGGGTTTTTCATGATATCTGCAATAGAGGAGGGATTCTTGGCTCCAGAAACCGCCCTGAAATTAATATGTGAGTTAAGCGAGCTTGAACAATGGCGCGTATGATCCCGTCCCATATGGACGATTTCACTCCTCCGGGGGAGCGTGATGTATTTAATCTGCTAGCTGCTGGTCCTGACGACTGGTGTGTAGTCCATTCTCTCGATCTTTCCCCATGGAACCACAACCTCCGAACGGAAATAGATTTTGTAACCATTGTTCCAGATGCTGGCATACTTTGCATTGAAGTTAAATCTCACCCCAATATTACGTTTGATGGTAGCGTATGGAGCCCAACTGAAATCAAACGATCCCCGTTCAAGCAGGCCGCTGATGGTCGACATACTTTCTACCGCAGAATGCGTGAACTTGCCCCTGAGTTCAGGAGGATTCCGGTTGTTCATCTTTGTGCTTTTGCTAATGCAATATTCGATCTGAAACCGAACCTCTCGGTTCAGAGCTGGGAATTGATGGATACCCGGGTATTTCGAATGTTCTCGAATTCCACTGACTTCTGTGACAACTTAAAGCAACGAATACTTAGTAGTATTGATGCAGACGCGAGATTAAAGCGTCTTGAGGCCTCGCTAACCGTCAGCGAAATTCAGAAGATTGTTAATTTATGCGTGCCCGTGCAGAAATTTCGTCCAGAAGCACGTGAGGAGATCAGACGCAGGGAAGAAGAAATAGAACGTCTGCTTCGGGAACAGCAAAAACCGGTCCTGCAACTCGCGATGTTAAACGATAGAGTGCTCGTCTCCGGGGGAGCTGGTACTGGTAAGACTCTGATAGCAATGGAACTTGCAAGACGAATGGCAGAGCGCAGACAGCGGGTTGCACTCTTCTGTTTCAATCAGCTGGTCGGTGAATGGCTCAAGGAGACAATGCTGCAGTTTAAGCCTGTTCTACCGAATATGGTGACGGGCCGTGCCATTCAGATAATGGCTGAGATGACAGGGATCGGAATACCTGAAAATCCCGATAGAGAGTTTTGGGAGCATGTCCTGCCAACCAGCATTGAGGAAAAGCTGACCGATCCGGAACTCAGGGCTATTGCCCCATTTGATTACCTTGTACTTGATGAGGCCCAAGACTTCTTCATCAGGCCTGGACTTTGGGCATGCCTTGTTCAGTTCATCAATGGTGGTCTCGAGAGGGGCAGATATACACTTTTGGGTGACTTTGAACATCAGGTACTCGGAGAGCGAGAATTGCTAAATCAAACGCTTGGTACTTTATCCAGTATGATAAGGCCTGCATACTGGAGACTGTCAGAGAACTGCCGTAATTATAAAATTATCGGCGAAACCGCGGTAAGACTCAGCGGTTTCGATAGACAGATTTACTCAGGATATATGCGTAAGGGCGGCAGCATCCAGAATTATGATGTATACTTCTATTCCAAGATCGATGATCAGACCGGCAAGCTTGCTGACTATCTGAATGAATTTAAGCAGCAAGGATACCTTCCGGAAGAAATCACTATCCTTTCCTTTGGGAGCATTGATAGTTGCGCCGCCTCCTCTCTGAAAAAAAGAGGGTACAGGCTTTGCCCTGCCTGGCAGCATGATCATTGCGTACGTTTTTGCACAATCCATGCATACAAGGGGCTGGAGAACAAGGTAATAATTCTGACAGATGTAAATCCGACATCAGCAGATTTTAATCGTGACCTGTTTTATATCGGAATGACGCGAGCCACTGAATCCATCCGGGTCCTGTGTGATACAAGAAGTCAGGCCATATTGATTGAATGGTTGACCAAGGGAGGTGCAATGCATGAATGGCAGATCTGACCTGATCGCTTACATCCGCGGAGAACTTGTCGGCCCTGCACGACACCTTAAAGATGCGACCATCATTGAGTTTGAGGACAGGATATTCACGGACCCGGAGCCGTTAAGGCGTGGAGCGCTGGGTTGGAGACCTGTCACGAATGGTTCGATAGAAGAAGTCCTTTATTTCGATCGGGAAACACCGTATCGCAAATATGGTGCAGGTCTTCTGCATCCGGCCGGGTCAGAGATAGCCGTACTCTCGTCAGACCAGCTAGCTGCTCAGGCTACCGACCACCTTGGTTTTGAACCCACAGAGGGAATTGTTGATGAGGTAGATTCAAATGGCCCTGACGAAACTGATGCTGGCGACCAGGAATCGGGGGGGCCCATTGACGATGATTTCGACGTGACCAGTCCCGATGTTCGCCAGCCATCCGCAATTGGAATATCCTTTTGCGTCACGCTTAACGAGCGCGGGAAAGTCATTGTAAAACTGCCTCGTTCAAGACAATTTTCGTGGCAGAGTGAAAACAGTCCGGCATTTCCTTTGAACGGTCGTTATGAATTGAGCACTCGTCGCGTGTCGAGTTCAGCGCAGCCATTAAGTCTTCCAATTTGGCGGAGATGCCCGGCGGTTTCAAATGATACTGAAATTATTATCAATCGCGATGATTTGAAGCCTAATAACATCGTTATCCGTAGTGTTTTGATGCCGGATGCCTCTCCAATCGAACTGAGGGTTGATGTTTTCCGCCGTGCCGTTACAGACCGGCCTGATACATGGCTGTTAACCGCAGTTTTACGCAATTGCACAATAGTGAGACCGAATCAGGAAGCTCATGAGGCTGTCTTTTACCAGACTTATTTTGAAGTATCGGTCGAAAATGGTTGCTTTCAAAAATACCCGGAAAGTCAACGCCCTTTTGACCAGCTCGATGAGGATGAACAGTCGCTTGCTCTTCTTTACCGCGAATCTGCCACTTGGGGGATTGGTCATGGTTGTGCCGCAGGCTGGGATGCTGGGCCGGGTGAAACACCGGTTGTGCTTTACGCTGATGTAATGCCTGCCGTACAGACCCCAAGCATGACCCCTGATATTAAAGATGGGGATGGTAATCTAATTCGAGTTTCCATGCGTTCTCTTGCGTCCCTGCCTAGCAAAGAACAGGGGCCGGCATGGCACTCGCTCAGAAGTCTCGCCAATGAATATGGATTATGGATTGAACGAAAGCGCGAAGAGGCAGCAGGCCTGCCTGATCATCTGAAGCCTGTTGCAGAGCAGCACATTGATGCCTGTCACATCTGTCTCAACAGGATAAACGCCGGGATAACCCTGCTTCTGGGAGATGCCAAGGTCAGGACAGCATTCAGGCTGGCGAATTTGTCCATGCTACTGCAGCAGATTGCCACAAAACAGCTTGCCAGAAGGCCTTTGCAGTGGAATCCGGTTGAACGCCGAGTTTCCCCCTCTGGAAATTTTATATCACCTTGGGACATCTATGAGAACAGTCAGGAATCCAATGATCTGGGATGGTGGCGTGCCTTTCAGATAGCTTTTTTGCTTATGTCCATCGAGGGAGTCAGCAATGGAATGTCTCAGGATCGCCAGATTGTGGATCTGATATGGTTCCCAACCGGAGGAGGTAAAACGGAGGCTTATCTGGGGGTGATGGCATTCTATATGTTTCATCAACGTTTGTTGATGAAGGATGGAGGTGTACTGAGGAGAGATGGCACCAATGTACTTATGCGCTATACCCTTAGAATGCTAACCACCCAGCAATTTCAGCGTGCTGCAAGCTTGATCTGTTCGATGGAATTTCTACGCCGAAATCCGAACATGCATCAAATGGAAGAGCTCCCAGGAAATCGCTTTGGCTTGGGCTTATGGATAGGCAGTAGCAGCTCGCCCAATACCATTCGGCAGGCAAAAATCGAGATCCGTGAATTTCGGTCTGGTGATATACCTGGAAATCCGCTGGTCCTTACTGAATGCCCATGGTGTAGGGCGGAAATGGGTAGATTTGAAGGAAAGAGACCTGCCAGTGTGGCCAAGAGCCAGTGGAATACACTGAGGACGAAAGGGATCAGTGATGTAGGTGATGAAGGCCCACTGCTGCATTGCCCCGATAGTAGCTGCAGCTTCGGACCAGAAAACCACCAGCACTGGCTTCCGGTGGAGGTGATTGATGAAAGAATCTACAAGTGCACTCCTTCAATCATAATAGCGACTGCTGACAAATTCGCGATGATTTCATATCGGCCAGCTGCTGGCGCAATTTTTGGTCGGGCCGTTCTTCACGGAGAGGTTGCTCAGGTCTTCGTTCCACCTGGTCTGATTGTGCAAGATGAATTACACCTTATTTCCGGACCATTGGGAACTATGTATGGTCTTTATGAAGGCATTTTTGAGCGGCTTTGCTCTGAAGAGTTTGCAGGAGGATTGGTAAAACCGAAGCTGATTGCGTCTACTGCCACAATACGAGGTGCCAGTGACCAGATAAAAGCACTCTACGCCCGCGACACGACACAGTTATTCCCGACCCCTGGTTTGCTAATGGGAGATTCTTTTTTTGGCACCTACGCTCGCCACGAGAATAATACCCTGCAGCCCGGGCGTCTTTATCTCGGCATTCATGCCGGCGGTTATGGTTCTGTTTTGACAACCCAAGTCAGAACTTTCTCGTCAGCTCTTTTTCGGCCTTTCTCGCTTACAGAAGAACACCGGGACCCGTGGTGGTCTTTACTGGTATTTTACAATAGCATAAGGGAGCTCGCCGGTGCTAAAACACTTTTCGATTCCGACATCCGGTCGAGACTCAAATTTCTTTTTAATCGCGAAAGTTTCCCCCCTGATAATCGACGGAACTTGAAAATTGTTGAAGAACTCACCAGCCGGCTTTCACAACCCGAAATAGTGGCTATGATGGATAGGCTGTCAATGCCATACTCTGCTGCAGGAACTACTATAGATGCCTGCCTTGCTTCTAATATCATAGAGGTCGGGGTAGATATCGACCGGCTTTCATTAATGGGTGTAGTGGGGCAACCAAAAACCACCGCCCAGTACATTCAGGTAACCGGGCGCGTTGGTCGCCGCTGGTGGGAGCGTCCGGGGCTAATACTGACTGTTTATAATCCTTCGAAGAGTCGTGACCGATCTCACTTTGAACAATTCCACAGCTATCACCGTCGACTTTATGAACGCGTAGAGCCTACGTCAGCAACACCCTTTGCACTCTCGGCAATCCAGCGTGCCCTTCCGGGGGCATTGGTTGCATGGGCACGACAGCATAGCAATGCTCCTGTCCAGGACAGGCATGCCTATCATGAACACATATCTGATGCTTCGGAGTTCTTGCGCGATAGGTGCCAGATTGTCCAGGTTCCTGAAGATCTGCAAAGATCCCTGGATGAGCTTGCAAGAGTGAGAAATGAGCTGGAAAATAAATGGGGTATGAATCCACAACTTTGGGAGGAATTCCCGCAAAGAATTACAGGGGAGTATTTGATTCTGTGGCCGGGGCAGTATGCAAGTCCTGTCCAGAGGCACAAGGGCACTGTAATTGCGAGCAGCATGCGCCAAGTTGATCAGAGTGCTGAGCTGGCCATTACACAGGGCTATGCTCTTGCTGATGAATGATGTCCTTCTGATGAAGAGGTTTTCAAATGAATAGGGAAGTGCGGATCGGGCAGCTCATTGCTCCCTTCGGTCCCGGGGCAATCTATACGGACAGACGGGGTACACCTCTTGTGGTGTGCGGTCTTGATCACTGGTTCAAACAGCCTGGAGGAGAGCAGTGCCAGGATCTTTCCGAATTTCAAAAATTTGAGCCTCGTCTAGCTGCGTTGCTTCATGTCAACCGCTTCTGCAAACCTGCAGATTTTCGGGAGGTACGTAAGGGGCAGGAATCACCTCCAAATGCACTCGTTTACACGCCTGCACAAAGATTCCCGAGGTGGTATCGAAATTCCAAGACCGGCAAAATGAGAAGGTTTAATCTATGTACTGAGCGCCTTGATAGGCCGGCTGGCGGGGGGCGATGGCTCCCGGTGCGTTTTATTGCAGTATGCCAGAATGGGCATCTATGCGAATTCCCGTGGAAGGAGTGGATAGGATGTCAGTGTCAAGGTGATGGAGATCTCTATCTTACGGATCGTGGCGGCGCGGAACTCAGCAGCGTCAAAGTTGAATGCCGCACATGCCCGGATGGTTCTTCGGGGCGGAAGGGAAAAAGTCTGGCAGGAACAATGTTAAAACCGGACCTTGAGAGTGGAGAACAGAGCGCTTTTCAAAAAGCAGGTATCTCGTGCCCCGGTGAACGCCCCTGGTTGGGCGAAGGAGCAGAGGAGCAATGCGAACTTCCTTTAATCGGTGCTCTCATTAACCAAACGAATCTGTACTTCCCAAAAACCATCTCGGCCATTCTCCTTCCCGATTTACAGGAGGAGGATGACTCGATCACCGAGCTCAGGAACCAGATTGAACAGGAAGAGAGCTCATGCTCATTGGGAGTTGCAAAGACACTCTGGAATATGAATCAGAAAGCAAACGCGATTGCAATGGTACACCACGCCATTAAGAGTCTTGGTATTCTCAGCGAGCCAAGGGAAGTTGAACGGGCGCTCGATAGCCTTTTTAAGACCACCTTTGCAATCACAGGGAACGCTGCGCAGCCAGCAGTTTCTGAAACTGATCTGCTTGCATTTCGACGTGCCGAGTACAACATAATCCGAAACGAGGTTAATAACCCAAAGATTCCAAATCTAAGAGTGATTCCATCCTCAGTGCCTCATGAGCTGGCCAGCTGGATTTCTAAAATCAACTTGGTGGAAAGGCTGAGGGAAACCCGGGTCTTCTACGGTTTCGATCGGATTGAGCAGAGCAGCCATCCTCTTGATGGCATGCCTCAATCTGCCATGAACCAGCTGTTCAGATATCCACCATCCGCGCCACAGGATCGCTGGCTGCCTGCAGTTGAAGTTTTCGGCGAAGGAATATACTTCGAAATAGGTGAGCAGAAGATTGCAGAATGGTATCATCAGAATTCTGAGTGGCTGTCGGTGCGATTAAGCGACGGTTTTGTTATGCGTCTGGCTGGCGTGTTCCAGACTCTCCCTCCAATCGGAGCTGCTGATAGAGCATGGGTGGCAAGGTATCTTCTTGTTCATAGCTTGGCCCACATCATGATTAACCAACTTATTTTCGAGTGCGGTTACAGTACTGCATCCCTACGGGAGCGCCTCTTTGTCTCAGCAGATTTGAGCGCACCAATGGCTGGTTTCTTGATATATACATCAGCAGGTGATTCCGAAGGGACACTAGGGGGACTGGTGCGTCTTGGTCGCCCCGAGCGCATAGGGCCAATTGTTCAGCGGGCTCTGAGCCGAGCTTCATGGTGTTCTGCAGATCCTATTTGTTCGGAAAATCTCGGTGGCACCGGATCGAGATTGGCCAATCTTGCAGCATGCCATGCATGCGTCCTGCTGCCTGAGACTTCTTGCGAAACGATCAACCAAGGCCTGGATAGAGCAATGGTGGTGGGAACTCCCTATGATCGCGATTGTGGCTTTATGGCCAATTTGCTCGAAAGCGGTCACGTTCTGGAATAATGCGAAATATCAATTAAGTCGGATTTTGAAATATTGCCGGTTTGAAGTCTCTTTGGTTTGCGGACTGAAGATCAACATGAATATCCTTGCTCTCATTGGGAATCCATTTCGAGAGAGCCAAGGCTGCCGTTCAGCATTCAATTATTTCGAGGTGCAAAAAGCTAAAAGACTATTGTTGGACCAAAAACACGTGAATACGCTTTCGAAGCAAGTCTAAATCATCCGTCTCACACTCCCAAATCACAAGGGTTTTCCACTTAAGCCCCTCTAACTTCACGAGATTTTCTTTATCTCTTATACGATTGCCTTCAAGTTTCGTGATCCAGAAATTCTCTCTGCTTTTTGGGGTGTAGGCGTATTTACACCCTTCATGCCGGTGCCAAAAGCAGCCATGCACAAAAATGGCTTTCTTCATCACTGGAAACACCACATCGGGGCATCCTGGCAAATCTCGCCTGTGAAGACGGTAACGGTGTCCCATGGAATGGACTAAACGCCGCACGATCATTTCGGGGCCGGTATTCGCATTTCGAATCCTGGACATGTTCCTGCTGCGGGCTTCAGGGCTGATCCGGTCGGACATTCAGACATTCTCCTTAAGACTCGGATTTTATCAGCTTATTTGACCATTTTGAACTTCGGCAAGCAACTCGTATACAATTTCGGCGATCTGTCTTGCAAGCAATGGAGGGACAGCATTTCCAACCTGAATGTATTGATGCGTCCGCTGGCCTTCAAAAAAGTAATTGTCCGGAAAGGTTTGAAGCCTAGCAGCCTCCCGGACAGTCAGACTTCTGCATTGTGAGGGATCATAATGAATGTAGTAATGACCATCCTTGGCCAAATGACATGTAACCGTTGTTGCTGGCCTGCAAGCAACCTGGACGCGGAATCTGTCATCAAACTTCCCGTTAACAGCTTCCTGAATGTTATCGTGTTTCGGTCGGAGTTCTTCGGGGAAATCGCATATTTTGGGAGATCTTTTTTCTGCTCGGGCGAAACAGGACGCAAAAAAATACCTATGGAGATCCTGCCTCATGTGAGCCCTTGCAGAATGATTGCAAACTCCTCCTAAACGCTTGTCTCCAAACCATTCCTTGAGGTAACCGGGCTCGAATTGATGCTCTAGAAACTGACCTCCGGTTCCAAGTTGTTCGTTGAGGTTTTCAATTGCACGTGCGCATTCCTGCCTGAACCCGTTCATTGGATCATCGGTTGCCCATTGCTGCTGAAGCGATGATCGAACAACTTCGATCCAAATCTGGCAGGAGTCCGACTCTCTGGAAAGCATGCTCCTAATCTTCGGAAGGTCAGATAAAACTTCTTCAACGGAAACAGGATTATCTGCCTTACGCAGGATGCGGGGTACGACATTCAGATCTTTGCGAACGCCCAGAATGATCAAGCGGTGACGCGATTGAGGTATTCCGTAATCTTCAGCTTTGATAATGAAATTAGTCGGTTCTAGCCTGTCCGAAACAGCCTGTTTTACGAGCGAGTATAGCCGATATGTCTTTTTGTCAAAGGGAATCCCTGGCTGGGTGCGAACATTTACCGCCGCCGCAGGAAACCCTAAGTCTTTAATGATCTCATTGATGATACTCTTCCCTTTGTGTTTTGCTGAAAGTATTCCAGTAACATTTTCCATAATAAATAAAGGTGGCCGGAATTTTGCCACACATTTCAGATAATCTTTGTAAAGAGTATGCCTTCTATCCTCCTCATATTTCTGGATATCATTGTTTCTCTTCACGGCCAGACGTGAGCGGCCCACTACTGAATATAATTGACATGGGGGCCCACCAATCATCACCCAAAGGCTGTCGTCTTTTTCAGGAATAACTTTGCTGATCTTCCTGTAAATAGTGGTATTGTTCTTTCCCAATTCTTTGAGGAGCGCTACCCCAGAGGCAGTCTCCGATTCTTTGGGGAATCTCTTAAACAGTTCGGCCCTCGAAATCTTCCCTTGTAAATATTGATAGTACTCGTCCGGGATTTCGCCTGGAACAAATTGACGTAAAAAACACCTCAGCAGTAGTGTCGCATGTGCGTGGACATCCTTTTCCACAGCCAGTTGAACTCTGAAAGGGCGTGTTCCATCCGCGTTCTCAAAACTGGCAAAGCCCTCGCCCAAACCGCCAGGCCCGGCAAAAAGATCTATGACTGGAACATGCTGCCTCATTCTACCTTACCCAAAATCAGCCATGACGGAGATCATCATTTTAAAAGACTGTCCTCTCCAAAATAGTGATCATTTCAGATTATACGGAAAAAGGAATTCTGCCAATAATCAATGTTCCAAACCTACTTTTGTCGCGGGGACAGTTTACGCATTCACATCTCGACCGCAACGCCCAGCCAAATGGAAAAGTTGAAGCGACAACATTGAGGCAGCCGGAGAAAAAGGCAATCTTCTTTATCGTTTGGGGTCGCGCTAAAGTTTGGCTGCTTAAGGAAAGAGCGGTCCTGATTGGCTAAGGGATTGGGATTTAGTTTTTCATCGTTCGCTATTCACTGCACTTTGCGGACCACGAAATGGCCTCTTTAACATCCACCTTTTCCCGCGCATCTTCTCACTATCCACTATTAACCCCCAACCTCTGCCCCTAATGCCAACTAACCAGCTCTCTTCCCCCTCACCCCTCACCCTTCACCTTTCTTTTTTCCGCTTCCGGTTGCCGTTTCTATTGCCGTTTCTATTGCCGCTTCTGGTTGCCGCTTCTGGTTGCCGCTTCTCGTCGCCGTTTGGCAAAGCAAAATCACTGCGCGGTACAATATTGTCGAAGGAGGGACTGCAGATGTCGAGCGGAGGTCAGAAAATTCGGCTTTTTCTGTTCACTATTCACTATTCACTATTCACTGCCCTTTGCTTCCCGCTTCCCGCTCCCCGCTTCACTGCTTTTTTACTCTTGTCTTTTCGTTCAATTGCCTTCCTCTGCGACCTCTGCGCCTCTGCGGTGAAATTTGGTTTGCCCGCTTCTATCTTCCTGTTTCCCGCTCCTGTTATCACCTGTTATTGCGGAGAATCAAATTCAAAATTGTCAATTAAATCAGTTTGTTGTGCGATCAGCCCCTGTATTTGCCCTGTATTTACAGGAATTACAGTAAAAATGAAACGTTTCTGGTTGCAGTTTGGCGGAGTAAAATGCCCTGGTGGTACGATATTACCGGCTAATCGCAGGTGTCTAGTGGAGGTCAGAAAATTCGGCTTTTTCTGTTCACTATTCACTATTCACTACTCACTGCGAAGCCGTTGCCGTTTGGCGAAAAGGTGCATTTTCTTGAAATTTTGGCAAGCATATGAGGGTAAACGGTTGTTTTCTCCGCGTCTCCGCGTCTCCGCGTGATATGGTTTTCGCCCTTTGGTTGCGGCCCAAGGTCGCTCTGTGCCCTCTGAGCCTCTGTGGTGAATGGGTCTGAAAAAGTGGGTAAGAGGTAATGGGCATTCGCGATTCGCGAATTTTGAGGGGGTTAATCGGATGGACACTATTTAGTCAATGACCGTATGGGGTTCCCGCTTCGCACCGAGCACGCCGAAAACTTTGATTGGCGTCGATTTCCCTTTGGCCTTCAGGGGATCTAACTCGTTTGTATCGAAGTACTTGCGTATTTTCCGATAAGTGTTTTCGGATATAAGCACCTGCCCCGGACCGGCGGCAGAGCAAAGCCTCGATGCGATATTGACCGCGTCCCCGATAACCGAATAGCTCATGGTGCGCGTAGATCCGATATATCCTGCGACGAGCCGGTCGGTGTTTATACCAATTCCCATGCGGATCGGGTGCTTACTAGCCATGTTGTACCGCTCCAGGGCCTCTTGCATGTCCAACGCTGCCTGGACTGCCCGGCGGGGGTCGTCGGGATGAACCACCGGAGCGCCCCAGACAACCATGATCATGTCTCCAACAAACTTATCTACCGTGCCCTCGTAAGAGAAAGCGATCTCCACCATAATCTCGAAGAACTCGTTGAGTAAGATGAGGACCTCTGGGGCTTCCATTTTTTCGCACATAGAGGTGAAGCCGCGTATATCGGCGAAAAGAGTCGTCGCGATGCGCTCCTCGCCGCCCTTTTCCACCTTGAGCTTGCCGGAAACGACCATCTCGGCGAGATCCGGGGAGAGCAGGCGCTGAAATCTTTCGCGCGTGGCGGCATCGGTCTCTATTTTTTTGGCCATTTCAGCCATCTTGATCAGGTTTGCTGTCTGAAGGGCGATATTGCTAAAGAGGAGAAGATCCTTCTTCGTGTATGCCATGACTGCCGCAGAGGACTCGATAATCATGATGCCGAGCAGCTTTTCTTCGTGCAGTATGGGAACGGCCATCGAGGAGCGCACTGCCTGGCTGACGATCGAGGCGGCGCCCTGAAAACGTTCATCAGCAAGGGCGTCTGCGCTTATTATTCCCACTTTGTTCTCTTGAACCCGCCTGATTACAGTCGAGGAAACGACCACCCTGTCTTTAGGCGTTCGCGTTTTGAACGCCTCGACGGCCATATTCCCCGTTGCATCCGCCATCAGAATTACGGCCTGGTCACACACCAAAACCTCAAAGGTGCGGGCAAGGATTCGATTGAAAATTCGGCTAAGATCGAGCTCAAGGCCAATATCCCGCTGAAGTTCGTGAGCAATTCGCAGCTTTTCGTAATCAGTGCGAAGAGCTTTATCATCGGTAATTTCCTTTTCCGGGAGAAAGCGGCTTCGCTGTAAAGATTTAAGGTAAATCTGATCGAACACCATGATCTGACATCGTTCGTCATCCAGCGCAACAAGGCGGTCGGCCATCATGAGATGGAACATGCAGGATGTCGAACCCAGAGAGATCTCGTCTCCATTTTGAAGACTTATTTCGCCCTGGATAAGCTTTTTGTTGACAAAGGTCCCGTTCCTGCTGCCTAAGTCCTTGATGCTATAATTGCCGTTCCGGTCGGCAGAAATCAGGCAATGCTGTTTGGAGACGAGAGGATCGGCAATCTGCACCTGATTGACCGGAGAACGTCCGACTGAGTTGACCCCTTCCAGTGTGACTTCGCGGGTCCCTTTGCTATCTTTAACGATCAGCTTCGCCATACGACTCCATGAAAATAAGTTGCACGTCTTTTATCCTATTTTTCCATACAAACCGCAAGGGTTTGCGACCAGCGCGTGCGACAGCCACTGGAGCCCCAAGAGACTGCCATGGGATTCGGGTAACCGTTCACCGAAAAACGCCAGCCTCATAAATTAGAAACCTGGCACGCACGCAAAGACATAAAAACTTCAACCACGGATGCCACGGATAATCACGGATAAGGCCATGATAACGAAAACGGCCCTTCGGTCAGGCATAAAATCGGGTTTGTCAAGTGCGCACGCCTATTTGTCAATCTGCCTAGGGTCAGTTTGCCAAATTGTGCAGGTTTGCCTTTCATCCGTGTGTATCCGTGTTATCCGTGGTTAGGTCTCTTCGCGCCTTCGCGTGAAAAAATTTTAAGGTCCCGCAGATGTGGAGAATTACGATACTTCACGGTTTCATTGATGTCTATAGCGGGATAGCTGAACAGGAAGGAGAGTTCGATCTATTGGAAGTGCTTCATAAAATAGCACTCACAGGGTGTATGAAGTTGTGCGGGATGAAACGGTATGTTACCCTCTAAAGAAGGCGGCCGATTTTATGTGCTTTGGCGGTCCCGGCGGGCGCCTGTATGGTTGCTGCTCCGGGAGATTCCCAACTTGTTTGATTCGCTGCACGCGAGAATTCCATGGTCAAGCCAGACAAGATTATCGGAAAGCATATAGATCAGTTTACAGTGGAGTCCTTCATTGCCGAAGGGGCAATGGGCATGGTGTTTAAGGCTTACGATTCCATGCTCGCCAGAATTGTCGCATTAAAGCTTATTCCCAAAACTTCCAAGGATGCAACGAATGAGGAAGCCCTTCGTCGAGAAGAAGCTCAGAAAAGGTTTATACACGAAGCCCAGACTGCCGGCAATCTTGTGCACCCCAATATAGTAACCATCCATTCTTACGGGGAGACGGACGAATTTCAGTATATCTGCATGGAATATATTAAAGGGAAAACTCTGAGCCAAATTCTTAAGGAGCGTGGAGCTATTCCTGTAGAAGAGGCAATCCCCATTCTCGAACAAATCCTGCTGGCTGTTGAGACCGCTTACAAGGCAGGTATCGTTCACAGGGACATCAAACCGTCCAACATCATGATTACAGAAGACAACAGGGTGAAAGTCATGGATTTTGGCATCGCCAAACTTCCTTCACTTTCATTGACCGTCACAGGGATGGTCCTTGGAACTCCGTTTTATATGTCTCCCGAACAGATTTCCGGCAAAAAGGTGGATATACGCTCCGATATATTCTCCCTGGGTGCTGTCTTTTACGAACTGGTGACCGCCGAGAAACCCTTTGAAGCAGAAAATACGGCGACCCTCGTCTATAAGATTGTACAAATAGATCCGATTCCTCCAAATGTAGTCAATGTGAACATTCCACAAGCGGTTGCCCGTGTAATCTTCAAAGCCCTGGCCAAAGATCCTTCCCAGCGTTATCAGAAACCGGCGGAAATGCTAAAGGACATGAAAGCGTTGGCCTCTGCCTCCCCAACTGATTCCGAAGCGGTCATAGCATCTCAATTCTCTTTTGATAGAACCATGCTGGCCGGTCAGCCCGAATCCGCCGCTCCTGAGATCGGGCATGTCTCCGACCCCCGGGGGTTGTCATCCGGGCAGCAGGTTTACGCCGCCGGGCCGAAAGGGGAAAGAGCGTATCACCCTGGGGAGACCGGGCAAGACTTAAGGGAAGCCAAAAAGACAGGGCCGAATATACCGGCGATCGTCCTGCTGCTGTTGATGGTAGTGTGCGCCGGTGTAGCTACTTTGTGGCACTTCCACCGTATGCAGGTGCTGGAGTCAAAGCAGGCTGTCCCGCAGCAGGCTGTCCCGCAGCAGGCTGTCCCGCAGCAGGCTGTCCCACAGCAGGCTGTCCCACAGCAGACTGGAGAAGTACAGCAGGTGCAGCCCCCTGCAACTATGCCTGCCAACACCCAGCCGGAGGCAGGGCAGCCGCAAGTCCCCCAGCCAGGCCCCGGGACAAAGGAGCGCCCGCGCTCTGTAGAAGGTTTGATTATCGACGCAAAAAGACAGTTTATAAGCAATCCGCAGGGAGCCCAAAATCTCCTGGAGGAGGCTTTGGCTATTAATCCGAACAGTTATGACTGCCTGGTCACCCTGGCCCGCCTTCTCGTGTTCAGAAAGGACCCCCTGGCTGCCATAGAGCGGTACAAGCAGGCGTTGAGCCTGAACAGCACCGATGCACAAGCTCATTATGAACTTGGCAATGTTTATATGGCACAGACTGAGTTTGATATGGCGATCGAGTCTTTCAAGGCCAGTATCAGACTCCTGCCGCACAATAGAGATGAAGTGTTTGCAAACATCGGGACCTGTTATATGAAGAAGGGCGACGCCGATAAAGCCAAACAGTTCTTCAAGCTGTCCCTGGAGGCAAATCCCAATAACGCCGCCGCCAGATCTTACATGGCGAGCGTAGCGGCGACAACGACTCCTTCAGTTTCTCCCGGCGCCGGCGGTAAGCCATCTCAATCCTGGCAGTACCTGTTCGATCAGCAAACAGCCCCGCAACAGCCTGCGCCCCCCGACAAAACCCCGCCGAAGAGCGGTTCGGTGAAACTGGAAGGTCACTACACCGTTGAAGGAATAAACCCCGACGGCACTAAGTACAACGGGAAGGCAGGGATTGCCCAGAGCGAGGGCAAATATTCCATTAGGTGGAAGATTGCAGATCGTACCCTGACAGGCACCGGCACTCTATCGGGAACGACTTTGATTATAAACAGGAAAGGTCCTAAAGCCGATAACGAGATCGTAGTGTATCGAATGGGACCCGACGGAACGCTCAATGGTATCTGGGGCAGCGGCAAAGCAACGGAGACCCTAAAACCTGTCCGTTGACGGGCGGGGCGGTGGGACCGCCGGCCGGGATCAGCGCAGCCAGGCGGTGGGACCGCCGGCCGATTTGGCCACTGCCTTCGGCGGTGGCAGTCCTCCGGGAGGGCATAAAGTCCTCCCCTACGAAGCTTTCTCGCCTATCGTTACACCTTTTGTGCATTATCCCAGCCTAGAGCAGCCCAGACACGGTTGAAATCTTATAGACAGTTACTAGTTTATCGGGATTAAAAAAACCTTTCAGACGGTTAAAGGAGGATGGAAAATGGCGAGTTGCGGTGAGATGTGTAAGGGCGATATCGTTGAATGCAAGACGTGCGGCCTGGAACTCAAGGTGGAGAAGCCATGCAGTTGTGGGAAGGGCGAACCAACCTGCCATGCGCCCCTCGAGTGTTGCGGGAAGGCGATGTTGAAAAAGTAGCTGCCTCATCCATAGCATGCTCTGGCGTACATGGGCCTGGAGCAATACGGCAAATTAGGGAACGCCGGCGCCCCGGTCCGCCGCAAATTCCACGGAACTGCAAACACTCAGTAATGGATAGAGGGGATTGCGGCGGTAGATGTTCACGATCTGGCCATGGATTTCTTCCGACCAACAAGCGGAACAGTCTTCGAGCAAGACGGCCTGGAAGTCGTAGCATATGGCGTCCATTACGGTGGTAAGGACACAGAAGTTGGTGGCAATGCCCGCCACCGCGCAGAGTGTAACCTTATCTTTTTTCAGCCTCTGAGCCAGATCGGTGCCAAAAAAGGCCGAGAACCTCGGTTTCGGCAGCCACAGATCCTCAGGCCTCCTGTCAAGGTCTTCGACAACTTCGGCCCCTTCGGTCCCAGCCAGGGAGTGGGGCCTCATTCGACCCGTAAAAATGAAATCCTCATTTCGAAATGCGTCCGTCGAGAAAACAACGGGCCACTCTTCCTTCCTGAACACACCGATCAGGTTGTTTATCGGGCGAATAATCCTTCGAGCCAAGGGGGTAATGGGAAGGTTTTTCCCCTCGTCGAAATTATCCTTGACCATGTCTATTATCAGGAGCGCAGGCCTTTGCCGCCTATCCATCGTATTTCCCTCTCCAACGGAAGCAGGAAGTTAGTGTCCTGAGTCTAAAATTCATAACCTAATTCACGCTTGGGAATTGAGCAAACACCTACGTCACCCCGGCCCCCGGACTGGACACTTCCGGGGCAGGGTTCGCCGGGGTCCAGAAGTGATTGGATTTTATTAAAAATACTGGATTCCGGCCCCCGGACTGGACACTTTCGGGACAGGCTCCGCCTGAATGACGGCCTATGTACTCGGGACTTATGTAGTGCATCTTTGATTCAGGACAATAGAAGTGTGAACGGTTTTTTGCTTCCTGCTTCCTGCTCCCTGCCCATGTTTTTCCTTTGGCCTTTCCTCGGAGTTTACCGGTTTTTCCAGACGGGCTTGCGTCTTTCTTCAAAACTGCGGATTCCCTCCATGGTGTCTTCTGTCTTCATGAGTGAATTGAGGAAATAGTCGTTTGCTTTTTTAGCGGCTTCCCTGAATTCACACCCTTTGGTCATCTTTACCGCACGCTTGTTCATGCGGATAATCAGCGGGCTGCCGGCGCAGATCTCTTCGACCAGGCCGTCGAGCTTTTTACTGAAGTCTTCCTCATCTGCAACACTGCTGACGAACCCCAGTCCGAAGGCTTCCAGCGCGGTGTAGATTCTGCCGGTAGTACAAATTTCAATGGTCTTAGCGGTCCCAACCAGTTCCGGAAGCCGCACCGCAGCATATGGCGGGAAAAACCCCAGCTTGATTTCCGGCTGACCGAACCTGGCGTTTGACGAAGCGAGCACGATGTCACAAGCTATGGCGAGTTCCATGCCCCCGCCAAGACAGGCGCCATGCACCGCTGCAATGGTGGGTACGTCCAACCGGTCGATCAGCTCGAAAATGCGGCCGAAAGCGGCTATCATGCCGGGGGCCAGCTCCGGTTTGTGATCGCCCACTTCAACCCCGGCACACCAGCTCTTGCCCTCGCCTAGGATCACCAGGCATTTGAGTTCGTCGTCAGAGCCCAGCGTTTCGAGCAGGGAATTGAGTTCGTTCATCATGTCGATGTTCATCACGTTATGCTTTGGACGCGCAAGACTAATCCGCGCCACGCCGTTTGTTCTTTCAAACTTGAGGTGCTTGAGATCGTACATGTCGGTTCTCCAGTTCATCGGCGGTAATAATTCACCGCAGATTCGAAAAGCTATTTATCACTGAGACGCAAAGGACGGGGCATAGTCCGGTCAAGGAGAGAAAAGCTTCTAAGACAGGATTTACATGACTGACAGGATCAGATGTATTGCCCCCCATCGACTTTGATGACCTCACCCGTTATGTGGCGTGCCTTATCGGAGGCAAGAAACGCGACGAGATTTGCCAGGTCCTCGGGCTGCCCCACCCGCTTGAGAACGATTTCCGCCATTGCCATTTCGACTATCTTGTCCCGCATGGAGGATTCCCGAAGCATGGCGGTTTCAATCAAGCCAGGGGCTACCGCGTTTACGTTGATGTTAAACGGCCCCAGTTCCCTGGCCACCGCCTTGGTAAAGCCGATTATGCCCGCCTTGGAGGCCGAATAGTTCGACTGCCCGAACTTTCCGCGAAGACCGTTTATCGAGGTAATGTTTATTATCTTGCCATATTTCTGTTCCCTGAACAGCGGGACTGTATTGCGGGTGAAATTGAAGTAGCCCTTCAAGTTGACTTCCAGGACCCTGTCCCACTGCTCTTCGGTCATTTTCCAGGATACGGCGTCCCAGTTCATCCCGGCGTTGTTGACCAGGATGTCTATACGGCCGAACGCCTCGACGGCCTGTTTTACGACCTGCTCGGCCTGGGCGAATACAGATATGTCGCACTCGATGGCGATCGCCCCGCGGCCCATCTCCCGGATCTGCCGGACATAATCCTGAGCCTCCTCCTTGTGCTTGCGGTATGTCAGGCATACGTTCGCCCCTTCACGGGCAAGTTCGATAGATGTTGCGGCGCCAATCCCCTGAGACCCGCCTGTGACAATCGCACTTTTTCCTTCCAGTAGCATAGCTTTCCCTGTCCCCGGTTCCGCAGATGTTTACCCTAAGCCCATCTTAGCAAGGATATTTTTTGCTTGGACCTAAACGACTCAAGAGCTATAATACAGCTATAATGTATTTAGTCAAGATCAACTTTCACCGCCGGGAAAAAGCAGGCTATACAGCCCGGAGCAGGGGCCGCTTCAGATTTTTGAAGTGATGGAGGAGCTAACAGGTGGGATCCGACTTGCAAGCTGCCGTGGTGAAGCCGGCCGATAACGATTCTTCGATGGGGGACAAGACCGAAGCGGCCCGCCACAAGGTTAAATTCGAGGTCTTCGGCGAAGAGATGCTCGAAAAACGGGTCAAACCCAGCGGCAACAGCGGCAGGGTTTACCTGCCTCCGGATTGGGTCGGCCGCCGGGTAAAGGTGATAAGAATAGGATGAGGCAAGATGCGGCGGCGGTCATGCGATGAAGACTGACGCGGAGATGGTGGAACGCCCTAAAAAAGAACTTCTCACCGCCGGATTTCCGGCTAAACGGTTCAGGGTTGTGCTATAAATGAGCGCCGGTTGCGGCAATTACCCCTCCGGCCGCCGGAGGATGTTGCTTGCAGAAGGCATCCCGCGCCCGCCCTGCGCGTCCGATAGACACGCGATGCGGTCGCCTTCCGCGCTCCGCGATGTGAAGCTATTTAAGTGATATATGTAAGTCTATAATTCGAGGAGCTGTCACGGAGGCAAGTAAAAGAGCCGATGGAAACAAATACAGAAGACACACCGATCGAAGCGGCGCGCGATCCGCAAAACCTTCCCGAGGCTGCTCACAATATGGTCAAGTTCGAAGTCTTCGGCGAAGAGATGCTTGAGAAACAGGTCAAGCTCAGCGGAAACAGCGGTAGGATTTACCTGCCTCCGGATTGGGTCGGCCATCGAGTCAAAGTGATACGAATAGATTGAAATCCCACGGGAAAAACATGGGGAAGATATGGATTCAGATGACAAAATCGCACGCATCAGGCCTATGGGACCGGAAGATTCCGAGGAAATATCCAGGATCTACGGCGAGATTACGAAAATAAAAGTCGAGGCCGATTTCGCCAAACTGATTCAGGCACATGCCCAGGGGAAGGATTCGGCCTGCTTTGTTGCGGAATTGGACGGCAGGGTCGTCGGGTTCATGATCAGCTATATTCTAACGCTGGGCTTCGGGATAGAGAAAAGCGCCTGGATCGCGACCATGGGCGTACACCCCAGGTACATGGGCCAAGGCATAGGCGCGCTTTTGGCTGCTGAAATCTTCAAATCCTACGAAGCGCAGGGGATTACACGCGTTTATACCTCCGTCAGGTGGGATTCCACGGATTTGCTTTCCTTTTTCAGGACCCTGGATTTTGAGAGAAGCGATTTTATCAACCTGACAAAAAAGCTTGGTTAGGCGGCGCAGGGCGGTGGGACCGCCGGCCGACTTGGCCACTGCCTTCGAAAGTTCATAACATAATTCAAGCTTGGGAATTGAGCAAACGCCTACGTCACCCCGGCCCCCGGACTAGACACTTCCGGGGCAGGGTTCGCCGGGGTCCAGAAGTGATTGAACTTTATTAAAAATACTGGATTCCGGCTCTTTTGTCGGCAGAAGACGCCGGAATGACGGCCTAAGTACTCTGGACTTATGTAGTGGATCTTTGACTCAGGACACTAGCCCGCCGCGACAGCTCTTTCCGCGAGTTTGTCAAAACAACCGGGATTGCATTTGCCCCCGCCGCCGCCAAAGGCAGCGGCGTTTTTGCAACGGCATTCCCGGCAGGCGGTCCCACCGCCTTAGGCTCCGTCTGTGAGCTTCCTCAGCTCGAATCGCTTGAGCTTTCCCGTGGCGGTCTTGGGCAGCTCTTCCATAAATTCGATCCATCGCGGGAACTTATAATGGGCGAGTTGCTTTTTGACGTAATTTTTGAGTTCCTCTTCCATTTGAGCATCCGGTGAATGCCCCGGCTTGAGAACGATGTAAGCTTTGGGTTTTATGAGTCCCTCCTGATCCGGCACGCCGACGACCGCGCATTCAAGGACTGCGGGATGTGAGATAAGACAGGACTCGACCTCCACCGGAGAAACCCAGATGCCTCCCACTTTGAGCATGTCGTCGCTTCGCCCCACGTAGTAATAGAACCCTTCTTCATCTTTGAAATATTTGTCGTCGGTGTTTATCCACTCGCCGAGAATGGTGGATTTTGTCTTCTCGTGCTTATTCCAGTAAGCTGCGCAAATACTGTCTCCCTTGATGAGCAATGTGCCGATCTGCCCGTCGGGCACATCTTCGAAATTTTCATCGACGATCCTGGCTTCGTATCCCGGGACGACCTTTCCCGAGCTTCCAGGCTTTATGCAGTCGGCGCAGTTCGAAATGAAAATGTGAGCGATTTCGGTCGAACCGATCCCGTCGGCAATCTGAACGTGGTGACGTTCCACCCATCGCCTGAGTATGTCTGCTGGAAGCGCTTCGCCTGCGGATACGCAAAGCCTTACTCCATCGAGGCTGCCCTCCGCCTGCAGCATAGCGGCATACAGGGTTGGGACGCCAAAAAAGATCGTAGGCCTGTAGCGGCGGATGGCATCGTAGACCAGAGCCGGTGTGGGCCGCGCCGGCATATACACCGAGGTCGCCCCGACGCTAAACGGGAAATAGAGCGCATTGCCCAGTCCATAGGCGAAAAACAGCTTGGCGGCTGAAAAACAGACGTCGTCTTCCCGAATCCCCAAAACCTGTTTTCCGTAGGTCTCAACCGAATAGACCATGTCGTGCTGCAGATGAACGGCGCCCTTGGGCGCACCCGTCGAACCCGAGCTGTAGAGCCAGAAGCAGGCATCGTCGGGAGTAGTCGGCGCCATATCCATCTCAGCCGGCTGCCCTTCGGTCAGTTGATCGAAAGACATGGCCCATTCGGGCGCCGGCCCGTTTACCACAACGGTATGTTCGAGGAACTGGAGATTTTCTCTTACCGGCTCAAGGACATCGAGCAGGGCGGCGTCGATAATCAGGACTCTTGTACGGCCGTCGTTGAGGAAATACATATAATCCTTGGGCCGCATGAGCGTATTGAGGCAGACCGGCACGGCGCCCATCTTGATGGCCCCGAAAAATGCCTGTGGAAATATCTCGGTATCGAGAAGCAGAAGCGCTACACGGTCCTCCATCCTTAGACCCAGGCCTTTAAGCCCGTTGCCGACCCGGTTCACGCCGGCCTGCATTTGTGCATAGGTCAAAGATCGATCCTCGCACAGGACAGCCACTTTATTGCCGCGGCCCTCTCGAACATTGCGGTCGACAAAATAATCGGCCGCGTTAAATTGCCCTGGAAGCCCGAGTTCAAGCTTCATCGCTTTTCTCCTTTCCCACCACAGATCGTTTAATTATGAGGGCCGAATATAAGCCGGCTTTCATATATCCGTCTCCAGCGCACCAGGCACGGGCAAGCGAGTTGCCCGTGCCACCCTGCCAATAAAAAACTAGTCCAGATCCAATTTCGCTTTACACTGATTACATTTTACGACGCCCCTGAAAACTTTATTGCCGCATTCAGGACAAATATAGCGGGCTTCTTCATCTTGAATCCATTTTTCAGTACCAACCTCTCGCCGATACGGAACAGCTCGTAAAATAACCCTTTTACCAACACTCATGGAAAAATTTTGAATATACTGACAAGGAAATTCATCGCATTCGTGACATCCGGTGTAACCTTTCTCTTTTGTGCAGGCCCTGATCTCACACTGCCGGCAATGCATAAAGAGTTCATCAGATAAGCAGCCACGGCATTTAATATCTTCTGTCGAAAGGTTTTCACTATTAGGAAGAGTACCTTTACCGGGAATTTCTCCCTTGTAAAGATTCACTAACCGCTCCTTGAATTTGTCATTATTATCGCGGTATGCGATATAAATAGCACAGACTCCGCAATAAAGGCCACAAGGAGAAATTAAATCCGGATTTATCATCATAATTCTAATATCCCCTGACGTACCAAATGGTTATCCCTTTCCTGGCTTTGACTTCTCTTACATAAAACTCTGAAAGGATGTCTCTCATTTTTCTTTACTTTTTCTGACTATGATTCTTGCTTCTTCAGGGATAGGAGGAGGGACAGGCTCGCCGGAAATCTTCTTCACCGCACCAAAGCGAGGGGGGCAAGCTTCAAAGCAGGTTCCACATTTTATGCATTTCTCCTGGTCAATTACATGAATCCGGTCCTTGCCTCCTGCAATAGCCTCTACAGGGCATTTCTTAAGGCAAATCATACAGGCCCGGCACTTATCCGGATCAATATGGTACGATATTACTTCACGAAATAACCGGTCTATCTCGTCACTGGTGAAAAGTTCCTTATATTCTTCTTCTTTATCAAGACGTGACGCCAGCTTATCCCTTTTCACCAGCTTAATATAGGGGATTAATTTATTGACCGCTTCAAGTTTGGACTTTAATTCATTTCCGTCAATCCCCTCCCCTTTGCCAAGAGGCCCTAACTCCTTAACCTGCTTTACAAAATCGTTAACACCCCCGGCAAAAAGGTTTGCTTCACTGCCGGACATAAATCCGATCCTTAACCTTTCCGGGTTCAGCCCCACATGCTTCATGATCTCTTTGAAAATATTCACCATGCTTAATGCCTGGTAATTCCCGTGAGTAACATAATTACATTCATTTAAATGGCATGCGCCAATAAACACCCCATCCGCCCCCTTTGAGAAAGCCTGGAGTACAAAACCCATATCGACTCTGCCGGAACACATGACGCGAATAAGTCTCATTTCAGTTGTATACTGTAGTCTGGAAACTCCAGCCAGGTCAGCAGCGCCGTATGCTCACCAATGGCATACAAAACCTAATATTTTAGGTTTAAACTTAAATCCTGTACCCATTCGTACTCACCTCATTACCCAGGTAGTCCAGGCTTTATTCAATCGTATGTTTCTACAGATCTCCAAGGGCCGCATCAATTTCGCTCAAGAGCTCTTCATCGGTAAAGTGCTTTAGCTGTATAGCATTTGTTGCACACTTTGTGTTGCAGAGACCATCTCCTTTACATAGGACAGGATTAACCACGGCCTTTCTGCCTTTCGACGTATCATGAAATTCTATGGCGCCGTACGTGCACACCGCTATGCATTCCCCGCACGAAATACACTTATTCTCATCCACCTCGCAAACAGCACCGGAAGCGATGACCGTATCACGTGAGAGAAGCGTTAAGACCCGGCCTGCAGCCCCATAAGCCTGGTTAATCGTTTCCTGCATAAACTTAGGATAGTGAGCAGCCCCACACAAATAAACGCCGTCTGTACCAAAGTCGACAGGTCTTAGTTTGACGTGCGCTTCTTTGAAGAACCCATCCGGGCTCAAAGCCACCTTGAATAATTGGGATATTTCCTGACTTGCCGCCGAGGGAATAACAGCGGCGGCTAAGGCGAGTGAATCGGTATCTATAGCAAGCCTCTGACATAAAATAGGATCGGTCACGGTAACTCTCAAGACAGGCCGGCCCTCCTCCACAACAGCTTCCACCTGAGGTTTATCCTGCGGTTCATACCGGATAAACTTGACATCTTTATTTGAGGCTTCCCGGTAATAATCCTCTCTAAACCCATATGTTCTCATATCGCGAAACAGAATGTAGATATCCATCTCGGGGTTTTTCTCTTTTAGTTTCAGGGCGTTCTTTACAGACTGGCCACAACATATCCGGGCGCAGTAATTTCTGTCCTCCTGCCTGCAACCTACACATTGGATCATCACCAGACTCTGGGAGTTAATCAGCCTTTGGTCTCCCTTGGCGATTCGGTCCTCCAACTCGAGTTGGGTCATGACCCTGTCATCTTCTCCATAAAGGTATTCGGTAGGTGTATATGCATCAGCACCTATAGCGATGACGGCTGCACCATGTTTTATCTCCTTGAGCCCTCTTTCAGACTTCACCATGGTCACGAAATTTCCCACGTAACCTGTAGCCTGCGTGATTGCAGCAGCGGTATATACATGTACTAAGGGGTGTTGGTGCACCTTTCGGACAAGATCACGCAAATAGGCCTGAACATCCAGCCCTTCCAGGGTATAGTGCAGTTTTCGTGCTATTCCCCCAAGCTCGGTGTCCTTTTCCAGCAGGTAAACCTCATGTCCCTGGCCGGCTATGGAGAGAGCGCAAGTCATGCCGGCTATGCCTCCACCAACCACTAAAGCCGCCTTATTCACCGGCAGCTCGATTTCCTGCAAAGGTTCTAAAAAGGCACTTCGGGCTACCGACATCCGGACTATGTCCTTTGCCTTCCGGGTAGCTTCTTCCTTTTCTTTAGAGTGGACCCAGGAGCAATGTTCCCTGATATTAGCCATTTCGTAGTAATATGGATTAATTCCCGCCTCCCGAACGGTGTCCCTGAATAACGGTTCAAGGGTCCTGGGGCTGCACGCAGCGACAACCACTCGATTGAGGCCTTTTTCCTTTGCTATGTCTGTTATTTCTTTGGCAGCATTAGTGGCACAGGAAAATAGCTGTTCCTGAGCGTAGACAACATTGGGCAAGCTTAAGGCATATTCAACTACGGAAGGAACGTTTACCACCCTTCCGATATTAGCACCACAATGACACACAAAAACCCCTATCTTTGGCTCCTCTTCGGAGACATCCCTTTCCGGCGGATATATCCTCTCTCTGGAAAGATTTCCCCGCCTGTAGTCAAGGAGCTCCCCAACCTGCGAGCCGGCCCCGCTGGCGCTAAAAACCGACTCAGGGATATCCACGGGACCCTGGAAAGCCCCGCTGATAAAAATTCCCGGGCGAGAGGTCTCCATGGGATTGACAGGATTGGTTTTACAAAATCCGTGAGAATTGAGCTCGATGCCGAACTTTTTTGCCAGGCCCTTGTAATCCGCCGGAGGGTTCAATCCTATGGATAACACCACCAAATCGAATTCTTCTTCCTTTACTCCGTCTTCAGCAGTAGCGTACCTTAAGGTGACGTTCCTGCTTTCCGGGATCTCTTTTCCTATGGATACATAGCTTCTTATGAATCGAACCCCGGGAAGTTTCTCCGCTCTTTGGTAGTATCGTTCGAAATCCTTCCCATGGGAACGAATATCGTTATGGAATATCGTAGCTTCGATTTCGGCGTAATGGTCTTTTGTCAAAATCACCTGTTTCTGGGTATAGGTGCAGCATACAGCCGAACAATAGCTGTTAGCGCCCGGGATGACCTGTCTGGAGCCGACGCACTGAATCCAGGCTATCTTCTGCGGATGTTTTCCGTCAGAGGGGCGCCTTATCTCACCTTCGTAGGGCCCGGTGGAGCTTAACAGCCGTTCGTAATCAAGACTGGTTATCACGTTCGCAAACTCTCCGAAACCATATTCCTGCCTTAATTTAGGATCAAACGGCGCAAGTCCGGGAGCCAGAATTACCGCCCCTACATTTACTTCGAGTTTCTCCGGCTCTTGATCGAGCTCTATGGCGTCGTTCTTACAGACTCCTTCGCAAATCCGGCATTTCTTTTCTTTAAGGTAAAGACAGCTTTCATCAATATATGTGACAAGTGGAATAGCTTGAGGAAAGTATATATGGACGGCTTTATTCTTCGACAATTCCTGATTGAACTGATCGGGGTATTTGACTGGGCAGTATTCCACGCAGGTAGTACAACCCGTGCATTTGCTCTCAACAATATATTTGGGCTTCTTAGTCAAAGCGATCTTAAAGTTTCCCGGCTCCCCTGCAATACTGTCAACCTCAGTATAGGTCAGGACCTCGATATTGGGATGCCGGTCGGCCTCGACCAGCTTGGGCGCGAGTATTCACATGGAGCAATCATTGGTGGGAAAGGTCTTGTCGAGCTGGGCCATATGGCCGCCAATGCTCGGCGCTTTCTCGACCAGGTAAACCTTAAAACCGGCAGTGGCAAGATCAAGAGAGGCTTGGATACCGCTGATCCCTCCCCCCACAACCATAACATCTCCAAAATTATTACCGGGAAGACTTTTAAGAATCTGTTCTCCAATATTTTCCGGTTCTTTTTCCACTTCTGTCCGTCCTTATCAGGTTTCTTCGGTTCCCTAAATGACTGCCTGGATAATTTCCGTGATGTCCTTAATCTCTATCACATCACTATCCTCCCGGTTCAACCTGCTATCTTCAAAATTGGTGATGCAATACGGGCAGGAAGTAACAAGCACCTCAGCCCCGGCCCCGACGGCCTGTTCCAATCTGAGGTCGGAGAATCTTTGACCCTTTGGGGTTTCCATCCAAATCCTGCCTCCCCCCCCTCCGCAACATAGGCTATCCTGCCGCACATCAGCCATCTCAATGAGTTCTAGACCAACCACCTTCTTTAAGACCTCTCGGGGTTCGTCATATATGCCGTTATGTCGCCCCAGGTAACATGGGTCATGATAAGTAACTTTTTTCCCATACTCCCCGGTGAACTCAAGCCTTCCCTCATTAATAAGCTCAATTAAGTATTGGGAGATATGAACCACCTCAAAATTCACCCTAAATTCGGAATACTCGTTTTTGAAGGTGTGATAGCAATGAGGAGAAGAAACAAGGATTTTCTTCACCCCATTATCGATAAAAGTTTTGATGTTTTCTCTGGCTAAGCGTTTGAATAGTTCCTCATCGCCCGTCTTGCGTATGCTTTCTCCACAGCAATTCTCTTTGGGGCCCAATATGCCGAAATCTATACCCGCCCGGTTGAGGATATTGGCTGTGGCTCTGGCTACCTTCTTTAACCTTGGGTCATAGCTTAGATAGCAGCCGGGAAAATATAAAACTTCCATCCCCTCGGTGAACGTTTTTACAGACAGACCTTCTGCCCAATTTGCCCTATTTTTCCGTTCCTCATTCAACGGGTTGCCTTCTGCAACCAAGCTTGCGCTTATGCCGCGGACAGGACGCACAGAAGCAGGAAAAATCCCGTTTTCAGTGGCAATCCTGCGTAAGGATACCCCGGATTCTATCTGTTTTACTCCCCGGGGGCACCGCTGAGGGCAACTTCCGCAAGTAGTGCAACGCCAGATTTCTTCACTTTCTATTTCAGTCAAACCGAATGTAGCCTGCCGGATTATCTTGCGCATACTGAAGGTTGTAACCCTATTCCACGGACAAACAACATCGCATAATCCGCATTGATAGCAGAATTTGAAGGTTTCTCCACCATTGGTTTTTATGACTTCTATGATTTCTTTGAAGGGGGTTACAGTCTCCACTGTCTTTGTGAATCCTTTTCTTTCGGCCTGAAGTTTTAGCCCTTCTTTGACGTTGACATTCGGGCATACGAATCCGCCACTTTTTTCCATCCATATTTATTTACCAATGATTCCAGTCCTATCTCCACGTCCTCCAACTTCTCCTCTTCTTCTACTTCCTCTTCAATTTCTTCGTAAGTCAAGGCTTTAGCTAAGCACCACTGAACACACAAAGGCTCTTTTTGTGACGGATCGTCTTCACACATATCGCATTTTAGAGGGAGACCGGAATCGGGTTCTTTGAAAAAGTCTCTGGAAGGGCAGGAAGCCCTGCAGAAAGCACACTCGTCATATTCCTTTCCGTCAATCGTATATTTGTCTCTGCCATTACATTCGGCTTTAGCATACTCACCTGCGTGCACAGGAAGATATATGTCGTTTAGCGGCTCACGAACCACCCGAATACGAGACCTCGCAGGGTTATTGCTGCTATATTTTGGCACGGCGTGAAAGGCAGAGCAGATTACTTCACATGCCCTGCAGCCATTGCATTTCTCAACATCGATCTTGATTACCTTGACCGTCTTCTTAACTTTGCTCATTATTTAAAATACCCCGCTGTTTCAAGTCTTCGCTAACGTAATCCAAAGCCAATTCATGTAAAGACTCTTCAGTAGGAATTCCCTGATTATTCCATCCCTTGAATTTGTAGTACTCATCCAAGAGCTTAGCTTCAAGCTCGGGAAATCTCTTCCTCCAATGGTCCTCGGGCGGCTGCTCGTCAGCTCTAGTCATGCCTCTTCTTATATTAACGGCCCTAAGTAAAGTTCGGTTTCTCCTGACTACTTGCGATAGTCCGGCTTCATCCATATCGATCCCGGTCGCTGCTGAGATAAAATCCGGGTAATTGTGTAAATGATAGGGAGGCTTCAGGGGAAATGACGACAGACCGGCGCACACCCCGAGGGAATCATCAATGTGGTGCATCTTCTCTTGCCAGTCAACAATTTCACAGCACATTTGAACAGTAGGGTAATATGGAATTGATCGTTCTCCGCGTAGTTCCCAGTCCAGAAAATATTGCTTGAACTTTTCATCAGGAACCTGGACCCAATCCTTTACAAACTCTTCTTTCTCTTCTCTGGTAGGAAAAGGCGCCTGGGGGAACTGCCCTTCAATTTGGGTAATGTTTATCTTCTCGCCGGTACAATACATAAGGTAATAAATGGGATTCAGCATTCCCAGTTTGAGAGGCAGTTGCTCATGTTTCTTAATGTTGTTATGAGCGTACTTCTCTGCCCCATTGCCAATCTGTTGGGCCGCCCAATGAGTGCCATTGGCCAACACATCGCCAATGCCTTCCCGCCTGACAATTGCATCAAGCAACCAGTAAAATCTCGCCTCGTTATCGGAGGGCAGTCCTGCCATGTCCCGGTCAGTCAAAATGCCGTCTTCATATAGCTCAAGGGCAAAGGCCATAACTTGCGGGGCCGAGTATGCGTCCACTCCATACTCCGTAGCACGTTGAGCGATTCTAAAACCAAAATCCAGGTCTGAATAGGCCGCCATTGTATAAGTGAGTTTCGAGAAGCATTTCATCATGTAGGTCGAAATTCCAGGGACGGAAATTGTCGCCCCGCATTTCATGGGACAATTATAGCAACTTATTAACCGCGTCCGCACACTTTCTTGAGTCTGCCTCCACTTCTCCTCGATTTCCTTGTTCCAAAAATCTTTTCTCCGGGTGCGGGAATTTCCCCACATGAAATTGGTGGTGTGCCACTCCTCATCGACGAGTTTCAACTCTTGCGGTGATCCAAGCCCGGCTAAAATGGGCATTACCCCCGGGATTGGTTTTTCTTCTCGCGCTTCTATGTATTTCAGCACTTCGTTGCAAAGCTTTATATATTCAGCCGGCCGGGCAATATTGATGTCCCTTGTTCCACGAACCGCTATCGCCTTCAACCCTTTGTCTCCCATAACGGCGCCTATTCCCAGTCGGCTCGCGCTGGACCTGCCATGCTCGATGGAAGCAAAATACACCCTGTTTTCGCCAGCCAGGCCGATAGAAGCCACTTGGGCGCCCGGCTCCTTCAACTCCTGTCGAATAAGACCTTCCGTTTCAACTGCGCCTTTACCCTGCAGGTGGGAGGCATCACGTATTTCCACTTTGTCATTGTTTATCCACAAATAAACCAGATTGGGGGACTTGCCGCGAATGATCACTTTGTCATAGCCGGCATACTTCAATTCCGGCGCCCAAAATCCCCCCATCATTGAATATGCCATTAACAAGGTCTGAGGAGAAAAGGTGGAAACAATGGTACGATTGGCGCCAACAGCAGGTGTGCCGCACAAAAGACCGGTGCCGAATATGAGTAGATTATCAGGAGAAAAAGGTTCGGTTTCAGGTGGAACCCTATCCCATAATATCTTGGTGTTAGTGCCCAACCCCCCCAGATGAAGCTCGGTTAACCCGGGGTCGGTTTCCACCTTATCAATGCTCCCTCGTGACAGATCAATTTCTAAATTAAACCCTGTCTCTCCGCACCTCATTTTTTATCCCTTCCACATCAATGGATTCAGGGGCCTTCGGATGCTGCTCTATGGTCAGCGCTAACTACAATATAGCTGCAATATAGTTATATCCTAGCTATCTCCGGTGTCAAGAAGAAAACTGGCCGCCGCTGCCGGTAATGGCAAAGGAGGACTGAGTTGCCTGGCCACTCTCAACCCTATGAAGAATTCCGGGCGGGCGGGGAGATAGAAATTGCGGGATGCCGACCGAGAGTCAGGGTCATAAAAGTGCCGGCCAATGGCCCTGCAGCGAGGTGAGCAGCCGTTTAGCCAGCGTCCATACGGAAACTCCGGATGGAAACCGGCTATTTGGCGTACCGATAACAGCGCTCGACGGGATACGTGGTGGAAAAGCCGAAAGACTCGAGTTTCCTTTAGTAATTAAGGCCCAACAATCGGGCTGCATCGACTCCGAGGATTTTTTCAACCGCTTCGGGCGGCAAGGACAATGCTGCAACATCCTCGAGATTGCGCTTGATGTCAATGATCCCTTCAAAATAAAGTTGACAGCCCGCTAGGCTTTCTTAAACGCGTATGTCAGCCGTCCATTGGGGGTTCGGCCGACCGCGGCCTTCATCTTCGTTCCTACCGACAGTTCAGTATCGGGAACGGACTTGTCGATACGTCCGAAGACTTTATATTCGCCGTAATCCACCAGTGCGATTGTATAGGGAACTTCTTCGGTGAAACCGGCAGGAGCATACTGCAAGGTGGAGTAGCTTACCAACTCCCCATTGCCGGCGATTTCAAACCATTCCATGTCGCCGGCAAGGCATTGATAACAGTGGGCGCGGGGTGGAAAGAAACTCTTCGCGCACCCCTTGCACCGGGTCCCCATCAACTTGCCCTCTTCCAGATAGCCGATAAAATCATTGACCTGAGTGACACTGGCGAAGCTGACGGTCCCGAATTGAGCGAATCGTGCATCCAATTCATTTTTTGCCATCTTGTGCTCCCCGAAACGGATCGTCAATCGACGCCGAGAATTGTGACGTTCCCATAAAGCCCAACGCCGCCAATGTTGTGAATCAGTCCGAAGGTGGGCTCCTTCACCTGGATTTCCCCGGCCTCTCCCCGCAGCTGAAGTACAACAGTTCGGATCTGGGAGCCGCCTGTCGCACCTATTGGATGGCCTTTGGAAAGCAGGCCGCCATCGATGTTCACCGGGATAGGGCCCTCCCTGTAGGTTTGCCTGGAGCGGATGAGGTCTTTTGCTTCGCCTGGCCCCGCAAACCCCAGGTCCTCATATGCCATCAGCTCGGCGATAGTAAAACAGTCATGAACTTCTGCGACGTCAACATCAGCGGGCCTAATGCCGGCCATCTTGTAAGCTTGCCCGGCGGCTTCCACGGACGCCGCAAGACCGGTGAGCCGGTCTCGTCCCGCCATGTTGACTGGGGCAGTGGCGGAGCCGATACCCTTGATCCAGACCGGCTTTTTGGAAAAGGCGCGCGCCTTGTCCTCGCAGGCGACAATAATACAAGAACTGCCGTCCGCATTGGCACAGCAATCGCCGGTCCGGAGCGGGCCGGCCACGGGACCGCCCAGGAAACTGGAAGGGTCCTGAAACTGGTCGAGAGTGACCGGTTTTCGATATACTGCATTCGGATTGAGCTGTCCGTAAGTGGCTGCCTTGACCCGGACGAGCGCGAGGTCTTCCAGGGTAGTTCCGAATTTTGCCATGTGAGCGCGGGCGTGCATAGCGTAATACGCCGGCATCATGGTCCCGAAAGGAGACTCCCAGAGTATGTCCGCACCCCGGCCCATGCGCTCCTGCGATTCGGCCGAGGTCAGTTGGGACATTATCTGAAACCCGATAACCATCACCACGTCGTGCAAACCGGATGCAACGAGCGAGTAGGCGAGCTTGAGGCCTGTGCTGCCCGATGAGCACAAGGTTTCGGCATAAAATGTCGGCTGCGGGTTCAAGCCCAGGTACTCGGCAATCACTCCCGCCGGGGACCGTTGCCTGTCGTATTCGGGCGCCGAGCAGACGATCGTGGCGTCGACATCGGTACCGCTGATCCGCGCGTCCTTCACGGCTTCCCGGAAGCTTTCAAACACCAGCTCGCGAATCGACCCGGGGTACGTGCGGACAAAAGCGCTCTGCCCGACGCCGATGATTCCAACTTTTCCCATATCTTTTCTCCCGAATAAACAAACCATAAACCGCTTATTTTCTTAATCCGCCGGTACCTGGGCGAACATATCCAAATCCGGGCCCTTGCGGTCCGGCTAACAACAACCCTTTGGCCTGTAGAGAGACATTGCGCCTCCAGGCGAATGCGCCCTGCCGGGGGGCACACGGACCACAAAGCCCGCCCGTCCCCTTTTCAGGGAGGACGGGCTGCTAAGGTCGGCGGCAGAGAACTGTTTCAACCGTCTTGTTTATTACTTGGGTTTGCCCAAAACTTCGGCAAACATTTCGTCGTCCCAGGTTTTGCAGTCGGCGATATTTTGGCGGAATTTAACGAAGTCGATAACATCCTGGCCCGTTATCTTCTTGGTATTGAAAGCGCCGAATCCGAGGAACGCCTCACCCTGCATATTGGCAGCCAGCCAGTGACGGTTGCCGTTCTTGCACATATCCCAGAAGTACTTTTTCTTCATGCGGATGCCGTCAATGGATTTAATGAGGCAACCGGGGAAAAGATTTGCAAATTTCCATACGACCTTGTCGATCTCCCCGTCCAACAATTCGAAGTCGGCATTAGGCTGGTGTGTCTTGACAAAATCCCTGGCTTCCTGAAGGGCGGCCCCGGATTTGGACTCTCCGAAAACAATCTCCCCGTCTTCTACGTACTTGTCCGTAACGATCGTGGGATTGCGGACCCATTTCCCATCCACCTTGAGGACGGGCACGCATTTGGAGATCAGTCCCTTCTCCTTCATCTTGTATGCGGACCACATCTCGCAGGAAACACAGTTCCACATGGCATCTTCAATGGTGAGAAACCAGGGCAGAAAATCCGTGGAACCGCCGTCTGGAGCAGATCCATGCCTGGGGCCTGCCTGTCCGAAAATCGCCAGGTCCGATGACAACGTGAGATCACAGGCCATGCCTATTTCCTGGCCCCCAGCCACCCGCATGCCGTTCACGCGGCAGATAGTCGGCTTCTTGCACATGAGAATGGCGTCAACCATGTGGTTGAACAATTCCATGTACTGGCCGTACTCGTCGTTTCTCATGCTGTAATACTCACTGTACTCCTTCGTGTTGCCGCCGGTGCAAAACGCATAGGGCCCGGTGCCCGTGAAAATGGCCGCAACCACACTTCTGTCCAGTGATACGTTCTCAAACCCAGCGATGACTCCCTTGACCATCTCGGTGGTGTAGGAATTGAACTGCTTTGGGTTGTTGAGCCTGATCCACGCCGTATACAACCCTTCCACGATCTTTCCGGAAGCATCTTTAAGGGGCTTTTTTTCAAACACCACACATGGGGCATCCGCATCAGTACCCCAGTGAACATCCGTGTGGAGCATGTGATTTTTTGAGCCGTTATCCCTTGGCATCCATTCTAAAGACATAGTATTTGCTCCTTTTTAATCGTTAACCTGAGTTGCGGGTTTCGGTGTTCCGAAGCGCCGGTTCCTTACTCAGTGCCGAATTTTTTAACAAGTCTATTCATATCGGAACTGCGGGCGCCTTAGAAGTCGGGCGTCAGAACAATCCTTTTGTCCGGCGCCTTGCGGTGCGCCTCCTCGAAAGCCTCCCGGATGGAACTCATTGGACGGGTCTGCAAGAACGGCCCGACTGAGACCTTGCCGGCGAGTACTGTCTCCAGCACCTGCGGGTAATATTCGGGCAGGCATCCCCAAGTGCCGACGATTTCCGCGTCGAAGGCCATCAGGCGGCTCAGCGAATATTCCACCTTGCCCATCCCGAAACCGATAACTACCAATGTGCCCGTGAAACTCAGCAGAGTCAGTGCGACATCCTGGCCGGCACTCGAACCGGTGGCCTCAAAGATCTTCCACCCGAAAACCGGTAATCCGTTCTGCTTTTGAATGGCTTTCACTTCGCCGGCCAAATCCCTCGGTCCCTTGCCGGCCACGTTGATGACGAAATCGGCGCCGTATTGCTTCATCTTCTGGAGCTTCTCATCTGTACTCGCAATATATTCAGGCGACCCAACCTTTGGGGACATCTGGCTGGTTCCGGCTACTGCGATGACAGTTCCGGCCCCAAGAGCTTTAGCGGTCTGAACCATGTACTGGCCAACGCCGCCAATTCCAATCACGATTACATTGTCCCCGATGTCGAGGGAGGCGCGTTTGGCGGCTTGAAAGGGAGTAGTGACCGCATCGGCGACCACTGACAGGTGTTCGAGAGGGATGCCCTTGCGGTCTCGGATTTCGCACAGGTCGACGGAGGGAACGGGAATGTGACTGGCAAATCCGCCGTATATCCCGAGGCTGTTCCCCGGCATTTTCTGGCTAAGGCAGCGGTTGCCCCTCCGGGTCTTGCACAGAAGACACTGCCTGCAGGGCATCACAGCCGGAATAATCACTTCCTTGCCAATCCAGGCTGCGTCACCGGCCACAACAGTGCCGGAAATCTCGTGGCCCAGGGTCAAGGGCGGCTTGCAAACGGTAGGCACACCATCGTAGAAGTAGCCAAGGTCCGTGTGGCATAAGCCACAACCCGCCACCTTCACGAGGGCCTCGCCGGTCTTGAGCTCGGGAACCGGCAAATCCACCAGTTCGAGCCTTCCGGGGGTTGTCTCTCCCGTCTCTTTGTTTCGGACGGCAGGCTGCACCATTTGCCAGGCCATAATCTTATCGGGTGCTGACGACATTTGTCTCCTCCAGTAATAACGGTAGGTTGGAATTCTGGCCGGCAATATGCCCGGCAACGCGAACTAAGAAGGATACGAAAGTAACAGCTACATTTCCGCTACAATCTAGCTTTTTGAGAAGATGGTGTCAACAGGTTTTTAAAACCGCTTCGGCAAATTTGCGGCGGGTAAGGAAATGCGCCTCTCGGGCCCTCGCCGATCTTGCCTGCCGGCACCGGCCCGGCTCTCAGCCGCACGGCGCCAATCCGGTGGGAGGCGCTCCCCCGGTGCTTATCTATACGAGGGCTCCGTTGGAGAACCTCACAGGGACCGAAGGGCTGGAAGCGCCGGCTGGAATTTTTCGAACGAGGGCGGCAGTCGGCCGGCCACAGCCCTAAGTCACCCCTCGCTTGCTTGGGGCCTCGATATCCATGATTCTTCGTTTCATCTCATCAGGCACGGGGACCTTGGCATTATTTCGGTAATCATAAAAAACAAGCATCGCATCCCCTTCGGCGGCAATCTTTGAGAGCCGGTGGCTGACGACACGGTACTTCATGGTGAACCTGTCATGCCCGATATCTGAGATGCGCGCTCCGACCGAGACCACGTCGGGATAAGTCACCGGGGCGCGAAACCTGCACTGAGTTGATGCCATGATGGGACCGGTCCCGGTTTTGTCGAGGAACTCCCAGGTCCTTAGCCGATCGAGATAGGCAATACGGGCGTGTTCGAAATACCGGAAGTAGGCGACATTGTTGACGTGGTGAAAGGTATCCTGGTCCCCCCAATAGACGGGGATCTCCACAATAACCGGAAAGGCTTCATGCAGTGTCTGTTTCATGGGCACCTTCACAATGGCAAAAAATGTCTATCAGGAAAACAGGACCTGAAGCGAACAGGAACGTAATACCTGGCTCCAAGGATTTCAATAAAAAACGGTCGGGCGCCGGACCGCATAGAGGTATGCGTTCAGCCGGATAATGTCATGAATCCTGGTGGAGATACTCGCTGAAGGCGGCCTAGGACCGCTTCAGTCTGAATAATTCATTATAATGAAATATATAATTATTCTCCAGAAATTTTCAGGAAAGTGTTTTTGTCACAAAAATGCGGGATTGGCGTGAAAATCGAAGAAAAATACTTGACTAGACTGTGCAAGCTGTATTAAAAAAATTCACCATGGTGAACTTTCGCCATGGAATTCACGAAAACTTAAACCTGCGAACGTAGATTGTGGTGAATTAAATTGGATACAGCTACTCTTTAAGGAGAATCAAGATGCTCTTGCCCAGGTTTGATTTCGATGAGCCGGCAACATTGGCAGAAGCCTGTCAGGTTTTGTCCGAGTTCGGCACGAGGGCTAAAGTGGTCGCGGGCGGGACCGATCTGATGGTCAACATGAAAAAGAATCTGGCATCACCCGAGCGGCTGGTTTCCATTGCCAGGATCCCGGAACTCAAAAAGCTGGACTCATCCTCGGCCATGTTGAGGCTCGGGTCATGCCTAACGATTGCAAATACCGCAGCATCGGAGGCGATCGGGAAAAGATGGGGTGCGATTTGCACCGGGGCAAAATCGCTGGGCTCTCCTCTTGTCCGCAATCGCGCCACGGTCGGCGGAAATCTCGGGGCCGCAAGGCCTGCCGCAGACATGCCCCCCTCTCTTATGGCCTATGGTGCAAGGGTGGTCCTCGTCAAAAAATCCGGGGAAAGAATTGTGTCTCTGGATAATTTTTTCCGGGGTCCTGGACGGACCGACATAGCCCCCGATGAGGTCCTGACGGAAATTCAAGTGGATGCTCCGCCTCCATATTCAGGCGCCGGATATATGAACCTTGGCCTTCGAAGCTCCTGTGATTGCAACATTGTAAATGTGGCGTCTTTTATCACTCTCGAAGGCCCCGGCGGTCCGATCCTAAAAGCACGCATCATCATGGGCTGTGTTGGCCCTACCCATCTGAGGGCGCCTTCGGCCGAAAAGACCCTGATCGGTGAAAATCCGGGCGAGGCCCTGTTTGCCAGGGCAGCAGATGCTATTGTCGCATGCGCGCCTGGGGCCCGGTCGATGGACTGCACGCCCATAGATGACTTCAGGGGCTCGTCGGAATATAAGACGGACATGGTGAAGGTGCTTATCCGCAGAACGCTTGCCGCCGCATATAAAGACGCGGTAAAGGACTAGTCAGCAGTCCGATTGATTTAGGAGGATACGGTTCATGGCTAAACTCATTCATCTGACGATCAATGATAAAGAATATGATGTCGCAGTGGAACCAAACGAGCTCCTGGTGGACGTGCTCCGTTACCGCCTGGGGCTGACCGGCCCCAAGAAGGGCTGCGGTATGGGAGACTGCGGTTCGTGCACCGTGATCATGGACGGCGATGCGGTTAATTCCTGCCTGGTCCTTGGGGTGCAGGCCCACCAAAGAAAAATCACCACCATCGAGGGGTTGGAAACCGATGGGGAATTGCATCCGGTTCAGAAGGCGTTCATCGAACACGGGGCCATCCAGTGCGGGTTCTGCTCCTCGGGCATGCTCCTTTCCGCCAAGAACCTGCTGGACAAAAATCCCAAGCCGACTGAAGTGGAAATTCGCAGCGCCTTATCGGGGAACCTGTGCAGGTGTACCGGATATCAGAAAATCATTGAAGCCGTGAAATCCGTGGGCAGGTAGCTGAGCGTCGATAAACCGCCAACAGGTCAATGGATATGCCAAGGAGAGATTTAAATGGGTGACTTTGACGTTATCAATTCGAGGGCTGCCAGAATCGATTCGCCTGATAAGGCCACGGGGCGCGCCGTATACGTAGACGATATGAAAATGCCGGGGATGCTCTACGGCGCAATGCTGCAAAGCCCCCTGGCGCACGCCCGGATAAAAAGCATAGATATTTCGGCCGCCGCACGTCTTCCGGGCGTAAAAGCCGTGGTAACTGCAAAGGAGGCTGGGGTCGTACCATACGGCGTAAGCCCCGCGCGCCACGATGAGACTCTCTTTTGCCATGACAGGGTGAGGCACATCGGGGACAACGTGGCGGCCGTTGCGGCAATAGATCTTGAGACCGCCGTGCACGCTCTTTCCCTTATAAAGGTGGACTACGAGGAGCTCCCCGTGCTCCTTACCATCGAGCAGGCAATGGCCGATGGCGCTCCGCTGATACATGAGGGATATCCCCGAAATATCTCTGCCGAAGTACATCAGGAATTCGGCGATGTAAAAGCGGCATTCAAACAATGCGACCTCATAAAAACCACCAGCTTTGTAAACAAGCGCCAGGATGGGGCCTTTATCGAACCCCAGGGGTGTATCGCATACTATGATCACCTTGGAAATCTGACCCTTTACTCCTCCACCCAGGCGCCGCACTATGTACAACGCACCGTGGCGATGGTTTTGGGCCTGCCTATAGGCAAAGTGCGGGTGGTAAAGCCTTATGTGGGCGCCGGATTCGGCCCCAAGGCCGCTGCAAATCACCTGGAGCTGGCGGCATGCCTTCTTGCTATGAAGACCGGAAAACCGGTCAAGATGATCTTCGAAAGGGAACAGGTCTTTTTGCACAGCCGGGGAAGACACCAGTTCTTCCATACTTTCACCACCGGCGTGAAAAAAGACGGCTCCATCATGGCGCTCGATCATGAATGCTATCTTAACGGGGGCGCCTACTCGAGCTTCGGGATCGCCACCGTCTACTATGCCGGGTCGCTGCTTGGCGGTCCGTACAAATTACCCAATATGAAATATGACGGATACCGGCTCTACACCAATCTCCCCGCCTGCGGCGCACAGCGCGGACACGGCGGTGTGGCGGCCCGCGCCGGATGGGAACAGCAGTTGGACATGATTGCCGAAGAACTGGGCATCGACCCCATCGAACTTCGCCTGAAGAACATGCTGGTTGCCGGAGACGTTACCTGTAACGGTTTCAACACCAGCAGCTTCGGGATGAAGGAATGCATCGAAGCGGTGAGAGACGGTTCGGATTGGAATAAGAAAAAGGGCACACTCCCTAGGGGCAAGGGCATCGGCATGGCGTGCGGGTTCTTCGTATCCGGTGCGGGCTATCCAATTTACCGCTCCGATACCTTCCACAGTACGGCAATAGTAAAACTGGCCGAAGACGGCGGATCGGCCCTGCTCCTTTCCGCATCTTCTGAAATAGGCCAGGGTTCTGACACCACGTTTGCCATGATTGCAGCCGAAGGGTTGGGAATCCCACTGGAGTGTGTAAGGATTGAATCGGGAGACACCGACTACGGTGTAGACCTTGGAGCGTATTCCAGCCGCCAGACCCTTATGACCGGCCATGCGACAAAAGAAGCCGCCGAAGATGCCAAGCGCCAGGTACTGGAGGTTTTATCCGAGCAATTGAATGTTCCCGTCCAGGATATGGATATCAGGAACGGCTTTGTGGTGTTTAAAAAGGAAAAACCTGATTTTACCGCCCTCAGGACCCGTTACATCATGGAACACCGTGGCTGGACGGACAATCCCGTGTCCGGGGATCAGCTTTCTTTCAGGGAAGCCTCCCGAATCGCCTTTTTATCAAGGGGAAGCATCGTGGGGACGGGCAAATACAAGCCTCCGGCCCTGGGCGGCAACTACAAGGGGGCAACCGTGGGCACTTCTCCCGCCTACGGGTGTTCTGCCCAGGTGGTGGAACTAAATGTCGATGAAGAAACCGGCCAGATTACCATCGAAAAGATAATCGACGCTCATGACTGCGGCCTTGCAATAAACCACACCTCGGTCGAGGCCCAGATGCAGGGATCGATTTCCATGGGGCTTGGCGAGGCATTGTTTGAGGAAGTCAAGTTTGACGCAAAGGGCCGGATCATCAACGCCGACCTGGCCGAATACAAAATCCCGTCCGCACTCGATATGCCGCCGGTGAAGGCTATCGTTGTGGAGAGCGATGAGCCAAACGGGCCTTACGGGGCAAAGGAAGTCGGCGAGGGCGCCATTATGCCCACCATACCGGCCATCCTCAATGCAGTCTATGACGCAGTCGGGGTCAGGATCTACGAGCTTCCGATGACGCCCGAAAGGGTCTACCGGGCAATCAAGGAATACAGGGAAAACGCAAAATAGGATATTTCCCGCACGTGCTCTTCGCCGGACGGGGTAAAATCGGGTTTGTGAGAAGCATCGACGGCGCCAAAGGCGCTTGTCGTATCCGGGATAGTGTCCATTGTGAAACTGCGGATGACACTTTAACAGTTTCCGAACGGAAACCGGTACAGGCGCCAGGCATGAAGATCACCGCAAGCGGGATGGAGCTGGAAGTCCCTGCCGGAAGCACGATTGAGAGACTCCTGGATATCCTGGGAGAGACCGTTCGGCAGGACATGATAGTTGAGCTCAACCGCACGTTTATCCACGTCAGAGATTACTCCACCACCATCGTCAAAGAAAGCGACGTCGTCGAGATTATCCACCTGGCTTTTGGCGGATAGGTGTTTTCAGTATAGTGAACAATCTGACAGAAGGCTTATTTTCTCATACTCGCCCACGTATCAGCTTTTGGGATGGAGTAGAGCAATATTCTTATTGGGTTTTTTCAGCATGTCGGCTATCTTGTTCACTACAATGAATTTTATTGGCGTTTTCCCATAACCATTCACGATACCGAATTTCACATGCAAAAAGAAGAATATGATTTGCCCCCGAACGGATACAAGGCGCCGGCCGTGCACAAAGCCTTCCAGTTGTTGCGGGCGGTTGCTGAGTCACAGCACGGGTTGCGTAGCGTAGAGCTGGCTGCCAGGGTGGGATGCAGCACTAGCACCACGCATGGCCTGGTTCACGCACTCTTGAGGGAAAAGGCGCTCATCCCGGGAGACGATCCCCACAAGCTTTTTCTCGGCCCGTTGATCGCCGATCTGGCCTTTACCGATTGGAACTACGTAAAGATAAGCCGACTGGCCCAGCCCATCATCGACGGGGTCCGGGACCATGTCGACGCTACGGTGTTCCTGGGGGTTCGGATTCGCAAGCGCGTGATGATCACTGCAACGGCCGAAGCAAGGGAATCGTTCAGGATATCCGCGCCTGCCGGTACCACCATCCCCCTTTTTGCGGGAGCGGCCGGAAAGGTCTTCCTGTCCCAGGAGAGTGCTGAGCGGATCGGGGAATTGGTCGGAAAGAGGGGTCTTCCTCAGTATACCCCCCACTCCATAGTAGATATGGAAGATTATCTGGCAGAGTTGCATCGGGTCCGTTCCCGTGGGTATGCCATAGACGATGAAGAATACCTTTCGGGAATCCGGGCAGTTGCGGCTGCGCTCCATAATAGGCGTGGTCTGCCTATGGCCATCTGGGTCGTGGGAATTGCAAGCAATATGGAACAGACAAGACTCATGCAGGTAGCGGATATAACGGTCGCTGCCGCGAAGACGCTGCGCTCCCAACTGGAAGGCATTGCGAACGGCGGTTTTGGACTGGCTGCTCCGGTAGGCAGGGACACCCTGCACATTCAATCCGAAAAGGACCCGGAGCCGGTTCACGCGTTGAACAATCCCTGACGGCTAAAGGCAAAAGAGAACACGGAATCATTTTTCGTATCATTACATAGACACCCATGCAGGAGTGGAAACTTGCAGGAATGATTACAGCATCCCGTCAGGCGGTGTCCCACATCCAGTTCTGCCTGCAGCATGTTGCTTGTCAATCGATCGCTCTCAATATCTCGATCACATAGATATCGTTGAACGTTTTCCCCATCCCGGCGAACCTACTGTTTCAATTGACAGGAAGCTTGGCAGAGCATTGAATTCACTGCTCCCGAAGAAGTTTGATTCGTCACCGTCCAGGCTTGAAGTTTGGCGTTGGGGAGAAAAAACAACAAGGGGGTACAAGGAGATGAGTCCATGATTTCAGAACAACGTTATTGGAACCCGGTACTGGAAACCCTGCCCAGGGAGAAGTTGCGCGCCCTTCAGTTGAAGAAGTTCCAATCCATATTCCGATGGACGTATGAGAATTCCAGGTTTCACCGGCCCCTCTATGATAAAGCCGGCATCACTCCATCAGATATCCGGGAGTTTAAGGATATCCGCCATGTACCCAAAGTGGAAAAATCCATGTTCAGGAGCATTCAGTGCAAAGATCCCTTTCCATATGGAGACTGTCTTTGCCTTCCTCTGGAGGAAGTCAGCAATTTTCGTCAAACCAGCGGCACCACCGGACAACCGGTTTATCAGGCCGACTCGATGCAGGACTGGGATTGGTGGGCCGAGAGCTGGGCATTCATTCTCTGGGCGCAGGGATACAGGCCCTCGGATCGTGTCTTCATCCCATTCGGATACAATATTTTCGTGGCTTTCTGGGCGGGACACTATGCTGCCGAAAAGATCGGATGCGAAGTTGTGCCGGGTGGTGTATTGGATACACAGGCCAGGATCTTAAAGATACAGGAACTCAAAGCCACCGCGCTGATGGGGACCCCGACCTATATGCTGGGAATGGCCGATACGGCGAAAAATAAGGTCGGCATTGACCCCAGGACATTGGGGATAAGAAGAATAACCTGTGCCGGCGAGCCGGGCGCAAGCGTTCCTGCAACGAAAAAGCGAATGGAAGAGGCCTGGAATGCGAAAGTTTTCGACCATGCCGGCGCCACCGAAATCGGCGCATGGTCATACGAGTGCCTTGACCAGCCGGGCGGCATGCACGTCAACGATGCGTTATTTCTGGTTGAAATCGAAGACATTGTAACCGGAGAAATCATTGACGAACCTGGACGCAGAGGAAAGATGATCATCACTGCGTTTGACCGGATGGCCATGCCGTGCGTCCGGTTCGATTCCAAGGACGTGATCGAATGGGATGCAAATCCGTGTTCCTGCGGGCGCACATTCCGGCTGATCAAAGGTGGGGTGCTAGGCCGCGTGGACGATATCACCAAGGTGAGGGGCGTGCTGCTGTCTCCGGTCGCGATTGAAGACGTGGTCCGGAGTATAGAAGGCCTCGACGACGAGTATGAAGTGGTCGTGGATAAGCTTGGGGAGGCCGATACTATCACCCTCAAGGTGGAACTCTTGCCTGGAAATGAAAAAAACGCCGCGCAGATTGAAGATCAATTGAGACACCAGCTCAGGCTCAAAACCAATCTGGCCTACTCGATTGAGTTTCACGACCTGGGCAGCTTGCCCCGGTATGCGCTGAAAGCCCGACGGTTCAAGGACCTGAGAAAAACACATTAGTCCCCTGTGTCAGTGGAGGAAACAACTCATGACGGCACAACCGGATATGGAAAAAATGGACGAACAGATACAACGGATCAAGCAGGCCGCACTGGCGCTGAGTGAAATGGGAGATCAATTTCCAGCGGTGAAAAGGAATGCCGCCCGTGTACTTGTAAGTGTCAAAATGTTGGAGATCAATGTCTCCGATATCGTCGGGCTGACAATACGGTAGCATATGGAGACGGCCCCCCCCCGTGTGATGATGGATTGTCATGACGGAAAAGGCGCTGAACGGTCATAGGCGGCCCCGGGGCAAAGGTCCCGGCAGATTGCCTGCCGAACCTTCGCATGGGTGCGTCCCTATCCTTGAACCCCGGCAGGACAGGACGCCCGCAATGTCCTAATGGTGTTAACACTTGGAAGCAACGACGGAGGGTTTCTCATGGATCAGCCGAAAAAAACTGCATCACCTGAAGCAGGGCAACAACGGACGTCAAGCTTTAATTCGATTACATTGGGTCTTATCGTTTCTGTGGTGATTACGGCCTTCATTATTTTTGCAAAACCCATATCCGGTCTTTCAGCCCAGGGACACGTCATGCTCGGAGCAACGCTCCTTGGTCTTTCCTTCTGGATCTTCAGGCCATCGACTCTTCCTTACTTTGTGGGAGGGGCCATAATCCTTACCGGGGCCCTCTTGCTGAAATTGCCCTTCGATGTCGTATTCAAGGGATACACATCCCCTGCTGTATGGGTATTGATCCCCGCACTCTTTTATGGATTCGCCCTGATGAAGACCGGGCTCGGAAAACGAATCGCCTATGCCGTCCTCAAAACGTTCCAGCCCAGTTACATGGGCTTGACGTTCAGTTGGTTCATTATCGGATTGCTCCTCTCGGCCCTCACGCCATCCATTACCGTGAGGATAGCCATTGTCATGCCCATTGCCATCAGCCTTGTCGAGGCGTGCAAGCTGCCGGATAGGTCCAAGGGCGCTGCTTACATTTGTTTTGTCGCCTTTGCAACCGCCCTGCTCCCCGGCATCGGCTGGCAGACGGGTTCCCTGTGGGGTATCTTCATGATGGGGTTCTACCCTCCCGAGATAAGGGCGATTGTCACACCGGGAATGTGGTTCGAGTACATGGCTTTTCCCTGGTTTTTCATCACTGTTTTATTCCTTGGTCTTCTTTATTTCGCTTTCAAGCCTGCTGAACCACTCCAGTTGAGTCGCGAGGCTTTCAAGGATCAGTATGCGGCTCTGGGAAAAATCACGAGAGACGAAATCGTGACCGCTGTCATTCTCACGGGCGCCCTTATACTTTTCTCCACAGACAAATGGACGGGGATCAAGACGCCTGAGGCTGCATTGATGGGTTTCATGGCGCTGATGCTCTTCGGAATCATCAAGATCTCCGACATTGGAACCGGAGTCAACTGGGATATCATCAACTTTTTTGGAGTGGTAGTCGGCCTGTCGGCCATGTTCGGCAAAGCGGGAGTCTCAGACTGGGCCAAGCCGATCATCGAGCCGGCTGTCCTCTCCATGGCCAGTTCACCCCTTGTGTTTCTTCTGCTCCTCACACTCGTGCTGTGGGCCATTCGCTTTATAGACATTCCGTGGGGTTTTACGACTTTTGCCATCCTTTCGCCCGTGTTCATCCCTCTTTTGCAGAAGTTCGGGCTCAATCCGGTCATGGTAAGCGTGGCCTTCATCGCCGCTGGGAATTCTTTCTTTTTGGCCTACCAGCAGCCCTTTATAATGTTAGGCGACGGCTTGACCAAATCGAGGGGGTGGACCGGCTCTCAGGTTTCAACTGCCGGCCTGCTTTACGCCATTGCCATTATTGTCGGAATCATAGTCAGCACTTTCTACTGGAAAGCCATGGGGCTCATGCCGGCCTAACGAGGTGCGAAGGATAATCGGGTTAGTTGGTCTTGTATTCTAAAAGTGCCGGCCGGCGGCGAGTGCCCCGGCCGGCCACACCCAATACGAGGCGCTGCACCATCAGCTAAAGCCCATCCTGAAACTCCGGAACAAATTCCACGCCCTGCGAGGTTTCTGTTCGCAGAGGCTTATTTACGAACAAGCCCTCAAGCGATACCTTGCAAACGGGAACACCATTTCAGGGAATTATGGCAATGGGCCTGACCCAGCCCGCACTTGCCGCTTTAATCTTAATCGGAAAGCATACCACTTTAAATCCATAGGGCGGGAGCTTGTCAATATTGGTCATTTTTTCCATATGATAATATTCCTTTTCAATACCGGCGAAATGACCCTCCCAGATAATGGATGCGTCCCTAGTTTTAGTATATTCCTCAGCAATCAGAGAAAGGGGCCGGTCCCAGCTCCAGGCATCGGTTCCCACGATTTTTACGCCCCTGTCCAGCAACCAAAGAGTAGCCTCCCGGCCCATACCACAACCGCGAATAAGGTACTCGGCACTTCCCCAATAGCTGGCGGCGCCTGAGCAAACCAGCACAATATCCAAAGGCTTCAGCCTATATCCTATTTTTTCAAAAGCCTGCTCCATGTCCCTGGCGGTTACTTTATAACCATTCGGCTTATCGTCGAAACGAATGCTGACTCCATCTGACAGGCACCATTCCAAGGGCACCTGATCGATAGTACGGGCCGGTTCCCCGTTGTTCATCGTCGGATGGAAATGCCATGGGGCGTCTAAATGAGTTCCACTGTGGGTCGTGAGCTTCAAATACTCTAAAGACCAGCCAAGGCCTTTGGGAAGATCACCATCGCTGATTCCGGGAAAGAACCCTTTCATGTGCTGCGCGCCTTTGACATGATCCACATAGTCAATCTCCGTCGGCATGGAAGGGGGATCGGATGGGGTATTGTGTTCAATGGCGACGCTTAGGTCAATGAATTCCATTTGCTTCACACCTTCCTTAGAGCTCATAGGCGATATTGTTGTTGATATTTGACCTGGCGATTCCCGAAGCCTCAGGCAAACTCGCTGCATCAAAATTTAGTTCCAGAACTTACCCCCAGACCATAATTATAATAAATTTCCACATTATTCCAGTTGATTTCCCAAAAATCACCATTGACATTAATAGCATTTTTCTGTATGTTTTTGCATGTTTAAGAAAGGCTTCGGGTTACAGTCACTTTCATGATTCCGCGAATTATATTTGGATAAGGTAACTTATTACTAGCCACCGATTGTCACTTTAGATACAAAAACGATTTGAATTCAAGAGCATAATTTTTGCGTCGTCACTCCAGGAGGCCTCATGTCCTGATACTGCGGCTTTGGTTGTACCCTGCCGGGATCAGCGGACAAAAACGACTGGATCAATGATAGCCGGTAAGAAAAATGGTTGTACCGGCCAATTACCAGTATAATGGCAGAGGCCAAGGAGTAGAACATTTTGTCCGGGAAATAGACATTGCGGCACCATCGGTTCGATAAGGCCGGCGGTAAATGAAAACCGAAGGGGGGAAATAAAAAAGAACACTGATAAAAAAGGCGAGAGGTTGGACGGTAACACAGAACGATGGAGGCAGGTCATTTTACCAGCAGTATATCGTGCGGAAAAAATCAAAATCAGGGAGTGCGTATTGAAATGGATTCTAATAACGCAGTCATCGTCAGCGCCGTCAGAACGCCGATTTGTGATTTCGGCGGAAGTTTCAAGGATGTAAAAGCAGGAGACCTCTCGGCGGTTGTGATGAAAGAGGCCATCCGGAGAACCGGCATTGAGAGCGCATCTATCGAAGACATCATCTGGGGATGCTGTATTCAGGATTTTGATGAACCAAACGTTGCGCGGTGCGGAGCATTAAAGGCAGGAATCCCTGTCGAGGTCCCGGCCTATACAGTGCAAAGGCAGTGCAACTCGTCACTGCAGGCACTCATCAACGCGTCCCTGATGGTCAAATGGGGAGAGGCCGACGTTATCCTGTGCGGAGGTGTGGAGAGCTACAGCACAGCTCCTTATGTCTCCAGGGACACACGTTGGGGCGCCAGGCTGATGCACAAGACTATGGAAGACGCGATTTGGAGCATGCTGTATTCCGGCGGCGACCTAATCATGGGTGAAACCGCAGAGCTTATTGCAAAAAAATGGGGGATCACCCGGGATGAAAGCGACGGCGTCGCTCTGAGAAGCCATAACAACGCGGAAAAGGCCGTCAAAGAGGGCAAATTCAACGATGAGATTGTTCCGGTTCCCGTCCCGCAGAAAAGGGGAGAACCCAAGATGATCAGCCAGGACGAGCATATCCGCTTTGGTCTGACCGTGGAAGAGATCGCTAAATTGAAACCGGTATTCAGCAAAGACGGTATCGTTACTGCTGCGAGTGCATCGGGTATCAATGACGGTGCGGCCGCGATAATCGTCATGTCCGCAAAAAAAGCGAAGGCGCTCGGTCTAAAAGCTCTGGGAAAGTTCGTCGATTACGCTGTTGCAGGCGTTGAACCGAACTACATGGGCGAAGGCCCCATTCCGGCGACAAAAAAACTTTTTCAAAAGAGCAAATATTCCCTGTCCGACGTAGGTTTGATCGAATTAAACGAAGCTTTTGCGGCACAATACATCGCCTGCGAACGGGGCATTGGATTCGATCGGAATCTTGCAAATGTCAACGGAAGCGGGTGCGGTCTGGGGCATCCCGTAGGCGCCACCGGCAGCCGTCTTGTCGTTACGCTTGTTTACGAGATGGCCAGGCGGGATGTTGAAATTGGGATGGCCGGGCTATGCGCCGGCGGCGGCATGGGGACATGCGTATTAATCCAGAGAATTTGAAAAAGGAAAACCAAACATCAGATCAAGGCGATTTTTTGCACCGTTAAAAAAGAGGAGAATTTTATTTATGGAAATCAAGAAGATATGCGTACTGGGAGCGGGTTTGATGGGCAACGGCATCGCGCAGGTCTGTGCTCAGGCAGGCTACGAGGTGGCTATGCGGGACATCGAGCAGTGGTTCATTGACGGCGGCATGAACACCATCAGGAAGAATCTGGCCCGCGATGTGGAGAAGGCAAAAAAGACACAGGCCGACATGGATGCCATCCTCGGCAGAATCAAACCCACGTTGGATTTGAAGGCGGCCGCAGCAGACGCAGACCTCATTGTTGAGGTGGTCATTGAAGTCATGGATGTTAAGAAAAAAGTTTATGCGGAATTGGAAAAGATCGTAAAGCCTGAATGTCTTTTCTTTACGAACACGTCAGGGCTAAGCATTACGGAGCTCGCAGCGGTGACCACGCGTCCCGCCAGATTTATCGGAACGCATTTCTTTAACCCGGTTCCGGTGATGAAGCTTCTGGAGATCATACGGGGTTATCAGACATCGGACGAGACTTTGGCGATCGCAAAGGAATGGGGAAAGAGTCTTGGCAAGGAGGTCATCGTCGTAAACGAGGCGCCTGCTTTCGCCGTCAACAGGGTTTTGTGCACAATGCTCAATGAAGCTTTTTTTGCGCTTGGAGAAGGCATCGCCAGCGCTGAAGACATCGACAAGGGGATGGTTTTGGGTTGCAATCATCCCATCGGGCCGTTGGCCCTTTCTGACCTTGTGGGGCTGGACACGACTCTGCGAGTAGTCGAGGGGTTGCACAAGGAACTGGGGGACAAGTACAGACCGGCCCCTCTTCTTGTTAAACTGGTAAGGGCTGGACGCTACGGGCGAAAGACAGGAAAAGGGGTGTACGACTACGGTAAGTGACGTAAAGTCTTGGCCTCCGTTATGGGATTGTAAATTGCCGACTCATAACGGAGGCCCTGTATTCAGTAAATGCTTCAATGCTGCTTAACATTTGGCCTGCCTTCACACGCACTACGTTTAATGTCTGTGCGTTCTGCATGGCTGGGCGCACGGGTTCGCGGCTTTTGCTCAGTCCTCAGCCCTCAGTCCTGCTTCTCTGCAGGACTGCTACCAAACAAAGGTCTCCAGGAGTTTTTGCCCGGTCATGGTTTTCCTCAGCCAAAATGGACTCGAATGAAGGTGGCGAGACGTTCCGGAAGCTGAACCACTATTTCATTCTTCAGCAACTTCTGAAAGTAGAAATCATCTGTTCGGTAGTTGGGTGCCATATTCTGGCGATTGATCAGGCGTAAAAAGCAGCGGAACTCGGGATGATCTCCCTCCATTGGGGCGCCGAAACAGGAGAAGTTGAAAGTCGAACAATTCATGGCGTGATAAGCGGTCAAGACGCGAGAAAGGCCTTCGGCCATCGCATTCATGTCTGCTTCGTCCCATTCCAAAAAATGACGTGCCTTGTGCCACACAGCGTTGACTTCGTGGGTTCCCATAGGAGAATAGGCCGCAAACCAACTGCTTTCTCCGATTTCTCCAAGCCACCGCTGCCCCGTTTGTTTTTCTGTCTCGGCAAGGTCCAGCCAGTAGCACGAACCGTGTTCGCGATAGTACTCACGACTGAGCTTGTGAAGAAGTCCCTCGTGAGTGCCGGGGAATGGAGAACCGAGGACCTGGAGATGAGGATGAAACACACTGGAGCCCGCAGGCAAAAGATAGTTCCCGTTTATGGTGAAGTGTTTCATGTCCTTGTCCGCTTCGTGACAGAGACGCATGAACTTTACCGAAACTGAAAGAGCGTCCCTGAGCAAGGAGGCGGGAAGATCATTGAGAGGACGAAAGTGCTTGTTGCCGAGCATGATCACGGCGTGGTGGGCTGCGAGTGGGAAAAGGTTCGGAAAAAGGACTGCTTCCCCCCTCACCATTCGCCCTTCCTTTACTAGTTTGGAATCGAATCGCGGAGTGGTGTTTTGCCATTTGCCATCGCAGAGAAAACACTGATGCCTTGTTTGCTCAGCCTGCATTTCCAGATAGTCGTGGTCGGTTTCGGGGAAAAGCACGGAAGTTTTACCTTCCAGTCCGGCATTGAAGATGCTCTGATGTCCTGTGAGCGGGTCCAGGCGTACCTCTATCTGCTGCTTGTCCAGATTACCATCCTTCAGTGGACTATGAAAAATAGCTGTTTGTTTCAAGGATTCAAAAGCGATTCCAGGCATGGCATCCCCTAATTTAGCCGCTGCAATGATAGGAGCGGCCCCTTCCGGGCAAGAAGATCACATCAACAGGGCCCTCAACAATCCCATACACGATAACCGGGCACGGGGCCATCAGGTGCAGACCTTAATAATATTGAGCGGAACATTACTTCAAGGCTTTTATTGAGTTCAGAGTCAAATTCTGTTTTTTTTGCTGTTCTTGTGATAAATTCGCATTCAATTTTCAGACGCCACCTTTGCAGGGCATTGAGTAAACGCACCTTGAAGGCATCCCGCGCGCGCCCAACGCGTCCAATGGTCACGCGATGCGGTCGCCTTCCGCGCTCCGCGATGTGAAGCTATTTAGGGATGCCTGCAAGCAGGCTTCACAAAGTGAAGCAATGCGAAGCACGCGTAGCGAGGCTTACACGACTTTTCACTTTACTTATTAATGTGCTGGACGGTGGGCTTGCCTTCAACCGCACGATACTCGCTTTGAGGGCATCTCGGATGGCTCCGCCAATAACAACATAGCGACATGCATATGCATCAGGTATTTATTTTTGCATGATGCGCGTTTTTTCTAATTAAGTGATATAGGCAAGTCTATCATGCGAGGAATACAATATGTTAAAGACCATGATGACGGAAATGTTTGGTATCGATTATCCGATTCAGTGTGGAACTTTACAGTGGCTATCCCGGGCTGAACTGGTAGCAGCAGTGGCTAATTCCGGTGGATTGGCCTGTATCGCGGCTGCAAGTTTTCCGAAGAATGGAGACCTTGCAAAAGAGATTGCGCGAACTAAAGAACTTACAAATCGTCCCTTCGGCGTCAACATATCACTATTCCCTCCGGCAACTCCTGAAATCATTAAAGAACAGATCCGAATAGTTATCGATATGGGAATACATATTATTGAAACATCAGGTCGAAGTCCCGAACCATACAGGAATATGATCATAGATGGCGGCATGGCTCACATTCATAAGTGTGCACGCGTAAAAGATGCGATTAAGGCAGACACATTGGGCGTTGATGCAATATCGATAGTCGGTGGTGAATGTGGCGGACACCCTGGTATGGCTGCTATATCGTCAATGGTTCTGATACCACTGGTCGTAGATTCGGTCAGAAAACCGATTATCGCAGGAGGAGGAATATGCGATGGGAAATCTATGATGGCCGCTCTTGCACTTGGCGCTGTGGGGGTTAATATGGGTACTCGTTTTATAGCTACGCATGAATGTATGGCCAACGAACGAGTTAAACAGTGCTATCTCGACGCGTCAGAAACAGAAACATGTTTGGTAATGGAATCGTTGATGAATCCTGGCAGGGTTCTGCGCACTCAATGGGCTGAAAAAGTACTGAAGATGGAAGAGAATGGAAGTACATTGGAGGAGCTATATCCAATGATAAGTGGACAGATCACATTAAGGGGATTTTCAGAAGGACTTTTTGAAGAGGGGCTTTATCCTGCAGGTCAAGTTGTAGGTCGCATTAGGGACATTGTCAGTGTTTCCGATCTGATTAAAAGAATTGTTAACGAAGCTTTGGAAGTGAAGGATAGACTTGATTCCCTGTTTCACCGGGTTTAGTAAATAGTGCTGTGTATTACTTAATACCTCATCTCTCCGATCTCGACACATGCTTTGACCCCGGTGAGGGTCTCTATGCTCGACCACCCAGGGGGAGAGAAAAAGAATGGGACCATTTAATCCGGCTGAATATTTTTGGCTCATTGGTTTGGGATTTGCCGTAGGACTCTACGGCACGCTCATCGGTGCAGGGGGGGGCTTCATCTTGATGCCTCTGCTCCTTCTGCTGCATCCCAAAGCAAGCCCCGAGCAACTGACTGCCATATCCCTGGCGGTGGTTTTTTTCAACGCGCTGGCCGGGTCTGAGTCCTACGCCATGATGCGCCGGATTGACTACAAGTCAGGATTGATGTTCGCTGCCGCTACCATTCCAGGGGCCATCATGGGGGCGCTCCATACATCTGTTGTGCCGCGGCGCCTGTTTGACGGCATCTTCGGGGTGATCCTGTTGGCTGCCGCCCTTTTCTTGTTTTTGCGCCCCATGGTTAAAACCCACCAAGCCAAGCATCATCTGCACCACCCTAATATCTCACGCCACATGGTGTCGGCCGCTGGAGACACGTTTGATTATAATTTCAACCCGCTGGTGGGCATCGGCATAAGCTTCGTAGTGGGATACGCCTCCAGTTTTCTGGGAATCGGAGGCGGCATCATCCATGTGCCGGCCCTGATTTACTTTCTGGACTTTCCGGTGCACATTGCCACGGCCACGTCTCATTTCATCCTCGCGGTCATGGCCTTGACCGGCACACTGGTGCACATCTGGACCGGGAGTTTCCACGAAGGCGCCAGACATACCATGTCGCTGTCCATCGGCGTCTTGCTCGGGGCGCCCATAGGCGCATACCTCTCCGGACGCATCCAGGGCCTCTGGATCGTCCGCAGCCTGTCGCTGGCCCTGGGGCTTGTGGGAATTCGCATCCTGGTTCTGTTAATCCAACATTAAAACAAGTCTATTTAGTTCACTCTTACATCTTGCGAATAAATGTTACGATGATTTTTCACAATCCAAATAAGCATTCCAAAATCTCCCTTACAGTGCTATAAAATTGGGCACGAGATACATGAACAACTAAAGCACGCCAGCCTGGAACTCCGCCCACCAAAATCCTCAACGTTGTTTTTCCTTTGGAACCGGCAGATATTTTAGCGATGGGGTCAAGCAAAGGCGTTTCCAAAGGTTTCCGCTTTTGTGAGCAAGGAGAGGAGATTCCCGGTGACTCATAAACCAAGTTACGAAGAGCTGGAAAAAAGGATTAAGGAGCTGGAAAAGGACGCTCTTATGCGTAAGCAAGCAGAGGATGCACTGCAGCTCAGCGAAAGTCGTCTTCGGAGGGCTGAGGTGGTGGCCCTCTTCGGCAACTGGGAATTTATTCTGGGGTGCGACAAAGTAAAGGCCTCCGAGGGCGCGAAGATCATTTACGGGTTGGAAGACGCCGAGTGGTCCATACCCGAAGTACAGAGGATCCCCCTTCCGGAGTATCGCGGCATGCTCGACAAGGCCCTTAGTGGACTCATTGACGAGGGCAAACCGTATAATGTGGAATTTAAGATCCGCAGGCCGACCGACGGAAAGATCATCGATATCCATTCCATAGCGGAATATTCTCCCGAGAAAAGAGTGGTGTTCGGAGTTATACAAGATATCACCGACCGCAAACGGGCACAAGAAGCGTTGCTGGAGAGCAATGCACGAATAAGCCATCTCAACGATGTATTGCGCGCCATTCGTGACGTTGGAAGCCTCATCAACAGCGTGAAAGACCCTATTGAGCTGTTGAACGCTGTCTGTCACAGCCTGGTCCAAACCAGAGGCTATGTAGTGGTGTGGATCGGGAAACCGGAAGCAGACTCCAAGCGGGTGTTGATGGTGGCCTGCTCGGAAGGGGGCGGGGATTTCCTGCAACACGCCCCGATCACATGGGATGACAGCCCCACCGGACAGGGTCCTGCGGGCACGGCGATGCGTGAACGCCGGGCTGTAGTCTTTGATAACCTCGCCACCGACCCGCGCTTTTCCCTCTGGAGAGATCCGGTAGTGACCTATGGCGGCGCCTCCATCGCCTCCATCCCCCTCATCCATCAGGAGCGGCTCCTCGGCGTCCTTACGGTCAAGGCTGACCGTCCGCATGCGTTCGATCTGAATGAGGTTGAGCTTTTGAGCAACCTGGCGGCGGATTTGGCTCGCGCGCTTCAAAGTCTGGAAAACGAAGCCGCTCACAAGCGGGCTGAAGATGCTTTGCGCGAGAGCGAGGCCATGTACCGAACGCTCTCGTCGAGAACATCCCTCAAAGGGTCTTCATGAAGGATACGGACTCCTGCTATGTATCCATCAACGAGCACTACTCCCGGGATCTCGGCATTCGACCCGCAGACGTTTTTGGCAAAACGGACTACGATTTCTTCCCCAGGGAGCTTGCCGACAAATACCGGGCGGACGACAAGCGCATCATGAAGACGTGTGCGACTGAGGAACTGGAGGAGCACTACGGTATCACAAGGCAAAGAAGTGTGGGTCCAGACGGTCAAAACTCCGGTCAGAGACGTAAATGGCAAGATAGTCGGCGTTTTCGGAATCTTCTGGGACATCTCCGAGCGCAAGCAGGCGCAGGACGAACTGTTCAACTCGCGTCAGATGCTGCGGTCAGTCTTGGACAACATCCCACAGCGGGTGTTCTGGAAGGATCGAAATGCTGTCTACCTTGGCTGCAACAAACCCTTCGCCCTGGATGCCGGCTATGAGGACCCAGGCGAGCTTGTGGGCAAGACCTCTTTCGAGACCGCCTCCGGAGCTCTCGCTGACCGATATCGTGCCGATGACCGCGAAGTGATGGAGACCGGCAGGCCCAAGATTAACTATGAACAAATGCAAATCAGGCCGGATGGTTCTCATGCCTGGCTTATCACCAGCAAGGTGCCCATGTATGACCAGGACCATCAGGTGATTGGCGTGCTGGGGACTTACTCGGACATTACGGAGCGAAAGAAGGCGGAGGAGGCGCTGAGAGAGAGCGAGGAACGTTTCTCAACATTCTTTCGCACCAGCCCTGTCGGCACCAGTATCACCCGCTTGAGCGACGGCCAATTCGTCGACATCAATGATGCGTTTCTTGGCTTATTTGGATACACACGCGAGGAGGTCATCGGCCAAGACCCTTTGAAGCTGGGAATGTGGGCTAATCCCGAAGACCGGGCCAAGATGGTCGAGATACTGCAAGAGCATGGCAGGATAAAGGACTTTGAAACCCTGTTCGTCACCAAATCCGGTGAGATCAGAGATGTGAGCGTCTCGTCGGAGCTGATCGAGGCCGCCGGGGAGCAGTATATACTGGGCCTTACGCGTGACATCACCAAGCGCAAGCGGGCCGACACGGCGTTAAAAGCAAGTGAGGAAAAATATCGCGAACTGGTTCAGAGTGCTAACAGTATCATCCTCAGAAGGGACGTTTCGGGCAAGGTGACCTTCTTTAACGAGTTCGCCCAGGTTTTTTTTGGTTACAGCGAAGATGAGATACTCGGTAACAATGTTGTCGGAACCATTGTCCCCGAATTCGAGTCTACCGGCCGGAACTTGAGCGCAATGATTGAAGATATCGGTGTAAATCCTGACAGGTACAAGAACAACGTTAACGAAAATATGCTCCGCAACGGAGAGAGGGTTTGGGTCTCTTGGACCAATAAACCTGTCTTTGGAGAAAACGGCCGGATAAGGGAAATCCTCTGCATTGGCAACGACATCACCGAGCGCAAGCGAGGGGAGGAGGAAAGAAAAAAACTCGAGGAACAGCTTTTTCAGGCCCTGAAGATGGAATCGGTGGGACGGCTGGCAGGCGGTGTGGCGCACGATTTCAACAACATGCTGGGCGTGATCATCGGCAGGGCCGAAATGGCGCTGCAGCAGGACATTTCAAATGACAAACTCCAGCACAACCTCGAGGAGATCCTCAAAGCGGGACTGCGTTCAGCGGACCTTACCAAGCAACTGCTGGCGTTTGCCCGCAAACAGACCGCCGTCCCGAAGATACTGGATTTGAACGGCACCATCTCGGGCATGCTCAATATGTTGAGGCGGCTCATTGGCGAGGATATCGACCTGTCCTGGCAACCTGGACTCGATCTCTGGAAAGTCAAAATCGATCCCTCCCAGGTAGACCAGATTCTGGCCAATCTTGCGGTCAATGGCCGCGATGCCATTTCCGGAGTAGGCGCCGTCACCATTAGGGCCAAAAACGTTGTGATCGATGATTCCAACAATGTGGCGGCCCCCGAACTCATTCCTGGAGAATATGTCCTGTTGACCGTGAGCGATAACGGGGCGGGCATGAGCCAGGAAGTCCTCGAGAAGATTTTCGAGCCTTTTTTTACCACCAAGGAGGTGGGCAAGGGAACCGGGCTTGGATTGTCTACCGTTTACGGCATCGTCAAACAAAACGATGGTTTCATTTATGTTGAAAGCAAGCTGGGGAAAGGAACTACGTTTAAAATCTACTTGCAGCGGTTCGAGCCTGAAGCCGCACAGTTCCCCTCTGAGCATGCGGCCGTAAAGCGCCCGACGGGCGCTGAAACCATCCTTCTGGTCGAGGACGATGAAGCGGTCCTGGACCTCAGCAAGATGATGCTCGAAAAGCTGGGTTACACTGTGCTTGCGCCGCATACACCTCTGCACGCCATGCATCTTGTCAAGGAGCATCAAGGAGATATCCACCTGCTTATTACGGATGTGGTGATGCCGGAGATGAACGGCCGGGAACTGGCAGAACAGCTTAGGGCCATCCGCCCGAACCTCAAGTGCCTGTATATGTCAGGTTATACCGCCGACGCGATAGCACATCGAGGCATTCTGGACGAAGGACTAAATTTCATTCAGAAGCCTTTCGGCAGCGATGAACTTGCAACAAAAGTCAGACAAGTGTTGGACCATTTGGAGTAGATGGTTGAAAGATCGTGCCGGCATTGCTCTTTAAAAGACGGTTCGGTTCTACAAATCTCAGCCTAATTTTCTACGCATTTTCAGTAGGTTGGATATTGCTGTCCCTTCAGTCTCTGAAAGTCCCGTTCAAGGATTTTTTCCGGGCGGAATCCGCCTCAAAATGAGGTTAGGCATCGCAGATAGTCAAGTTGATGCATTATTCATGATTAGCTTGGTTCGACCCCGTTTGCCGTACATTGCGATCGTTCCGAGTCCGGACGTTATTTATTCCGGTCCACTACGGTTAATCATCGATCTAAAGAGAGAGGAGCAAAGATATGACGAAAAATAGAAACCTACCTATTACATCCGTTCTAATGATCTGTGTATTGCTATATTTCCCATCCTTATCATGGTCTGCCAGCTTTAATTGTTCAGAGGCAAAAGGATTTATTGAAAAAACTATTTGCTCTGATCCTGCTCTTTCACAATTGGATGAAGAGCTTTCAAATGCTTATAGGAATGCGCTTGATTCGGCGAATCATCCTAAGTCAGTAATAACAATGCAGAAAACTTGGATTGCTAAAATAAGGTCAACATGCACAACAACCCAATGTCTGGAAAATGTTTATAAAAAGCAGATTACAGAATTAAATGCTGTCGAAAAATATTCATGGAAATTGTTCCATGATGAAAAAATAGGTATAGAATTCGAGTATCCAAGCAATAGAACTGTAAAGGTTAACTATCATAAAAATAATATCTCCATTATAGGAGATCTGATACAGTCTAGTGTTTATATAATCAACTTTGAAATTCATGCTGGCAATTTTGAAAAAACTGTTACTGAGAGTAGTATGTTTCAAAAAGTGGATGGCGTATGGTATGCCGGTATTGGACCCGGCGTAAGCCCTCCGGCTGAATCGATAACTGGAAACGGATGGCAGGGGATAAAAACTATTATTACGTGCGGAGTTCCTGATAAAAAAACAGGATTTCATGCCGGGGGAGCAGGATGCCTATGGGCGATTATCAGCAATGATAAACGCTCCATTGTCGCAGATACTCAAGGACAGGTTGGGATGGATGAAAATACTTTAAAAACGTTAATGTCAATTAAGTTCCTTCAATAGACAGCAAACATTCACGATCAATTAAAAAGGGTGCAGCTCTTTTGGACAACGCCCTAAAGCGAATTTAAAGCTGCAAACGGGTCAAGCCCGTTAGCCTTACCGGCCTCGTACATGGCCGGCCTGTCTGCTACAGGAGGAGCTCGCCTTTGAGTAGAGAATGAGCAGGGAATTTTCCCGATTCAGGCAGGCAGAAAAGAGAACAGCGGGTAGAACTCCACCTTCATATATATTGTATTCGTAAGTGGGAAATACACTCTCCACCTGATTTTCAAAAATGGGAAATATGCTATTTTGCGACCATAAGGTAGCGAATGGCGGTTTAGGGATGCGTCTCCTGATCTTGTCCCTATTGGTGCTGTTCCGGCGCAGGGCCTAATAAAAAAGAAGTTCTTCAAGAGAGAAGGAACAAGTCATGAGCTGCCATCTACTCATAGGGAACTTGAAGCAAGTCAAAGGAGCGGTCGGAGAGAAGGGCAAACTCACCGACGACAACGTGTACGTCATTGCTGGAAAACGCGACATATTTTTCGGCAAGATACATGAGAGAGCCACGGCATCGCACGCGAAGAGTCAGAAAAGGAACACATCTTATGTGTGATTGTCATGTCTGATCAGGTTGTTTTGCGGGTAACGTGATAATAAACGTAGCACCATGTCCCGGCGTGCTTTTCGCTGTAATACTTCCGCCGTGCCTCTCGACTATTTTCTTGCAGATGGCCAGGCCAATGCCCGTTCCCTCATATTGGCTGCTTCTGCCGTGAAGCCTCTTGAAAGGGGCAAAAATCCTGTCGAGGTGCTGCTCTTCAAAGCCGATACCGTTGTCTTTAACGTAAATTTGAAGAGTTCCATTGTCTTTTGTGGTGCTGAACAAATCAACGACCGGCCTCTCCCCCTCCTTGTGAAACTTGAGAGCATTGCCAATCAGATTTTGGAATAACTGCCAAATCTGTGTAGGATCGGCTTGGATGGAGGGGAGCGCTCCAACCTTTACTTCTCCTCCCGTCTTTTTGATCGTAATTTCCAAATCGGAGAGGACGTCCTGAATAATGGCATATACATCGACTTCTCTGAAAGGCTCAGGGTTTGTCGTTACCCTTGAGTATTCAAGAAGTCCTGTGAGCAGGGAGTGCATGCGCTCAGCCGCATCGATCATCCGGTTCAGATAGTCATTGCCCGTCTGTCCGAGCGAATCTTTATACTTTTGCTGGAGCATGTTGGCAAAAGAGATGACCTTGCGAAGAGGCTCTTTCATATCGTGTGAGGCTATGAAAGCGAAATCCTGAAGGTCCTGGTTGCTTCGCTGCAACTCGGCTGTACGCTGCCGCAAGAGCGCTTCGGCCTGTTTGTAGTCGGTTAAGTCACTGAGAATCCCGACTGACCCTATATTCTTGCCGGAATCATCGTACCAGGGAAAAGAATGGTCTCGCAACCATTTGGAGGTCCCGGTCTTTGTGGTTATCAGATAATCTGCTCTGTACTCGCCGGTCTTCCCCGCAAAACGATCTTCGAGAATCACTTTGGTAGAGACGTCTTCTTGCCCCGGGAGGTCAATCCGGGTGACCAGGTTTTTAAATCCAATAGTTTTAATATCTTCAGGGGAGTATCCGGTAAGCTTGCCGATCACTGGACTCAAATAATCGTAGGTCATCTTGTCATAGCGGAGGTGATAGATTACATCCCCTGTGGTTTCCACCATGAACCGGAAACGCTTTTCGCTCTCCCGCAGCAAGTCCTCGGCTTGTTTGCGGCTGATCTCGACAGCTGCAAGATTGGCGACGAGGAATAGTGTATCCAGGTCGGATTGTGAGAAAGCGGTCTTCGTTCGATTAAAGACGTAAAGCACGCCCAGATCTTTTGTGCCCATCTGAATCGGCACCGCCATTCCCGAGATTATTCCCTCATCCGAGATAATTTGGTCATATTTTCGGTCGAAGCTCTGCTCTGTCAAATAGTCATCAACGATATAACCTTGCCGCATTCTTGAGGCTGGCCCGCCCAAGCCCCTGCCGGAAGGGAGTCGCAGGTTTCTGAAGGCTTCCGTCTTGATCCCGGAGAAGGCAGGCTTGCAAAAATCATCCCGGACCTCATCGTGCAGCGCAATATAGGATATTTCACAACGTAATATTTCTCTGCATTTATCAGCAATGTGCTGGAGATACTCATCGCGGCTGCGATCACTCTGCACGGCTAACGCCGTGTGATACAATGCCCGGAACTTTCTCAGTTCGTTTTCCAGATCCGCCTCTACCTGTCTTCTTTCAAGAATTTCACTTTGCAGACCTGCCAACTTTTGTTTCAATTCTTCATAGGACGGTTTTTTGGCCATGATAACCTCCAACAATTGCTGTCGAGGTCGAGGGCACTGCTGTCCGATTCAGGAAATAAGAAAGAGGTAAACTCCGATTTTGTCAGCATATCGGAATTACCATAAACTATTAACGAAAAAGGCAAATTACATTCGCAGCAGCGAGCCATGATTATTTAAGATCCAAAGATAAAAACGCAGTGTCCGAAGTGTGGAAGCGAGAATGTGAAATTCAAGCAAGCCTTTACCAACATCGCCGCATGGGTGGGGAAGTGCGCACATCCATTGAGTGCTCATGAGAAACAAGAATTCCTCTGCCTGGCCTGCACTGGACTTGCAGAGGAATGTCGCATGCGGAATAGAGGTTGAGGCGGTTTAAAAAGAGAAAAGGCAAAAGGAATCCTCACCTATATGGTTAGTGATCCGGCAAGGCGTCACGACCGAAGAGGCCTACACGCCGGATTCAAAGTTCTCCAGAAATTGCGATATTTGAACTCCCAGGTAGATGCACTGAACCCCCTCGAAACAGGCGTCGGCATCTTTCCTCTCAAGGTGGGTTGTCAATTCGTGCTTTCCTTTAGCCAGCTTGACGATCCAAGCATCTTTCTCACGGTCAAAACTTAAAGACAGCGAAAGATCGTGCTTCGCGATCTCAGGGTATATCTCCCGCAGTTTGGAATCTAAGGCTCTTGGATCTACACTCATAGGCATTTTCTCCTTTTTACCAAGATAAGACATATTGGAAGATTAACATCCTACGCACCTGGATTTTATTCGACTCACCCCTAGACTCCCGGACGCAGAGACACAGAGGTGAGGAGCTACGGATACACTACCGCTTCGAGGTGTACGGGTTTGAAAAGGGGGATACAGGCTCAGGAGCACCGCCGTAGACCGGATGATAAGTTGTCTTGAAAAGGTAGCGGCCAGAGTTGTCCAGCATGCCAGGAAGTGGTACGGCTATGTGGCATCGGCTTTTTCTCTGGCCCCTTAATATCGCATGATTTTCACCTGAGTTCTTTCAATACGATGCAGGGAAACATGACCATCAACTGCCGGAAATGGTGGTGTGTTTCGGAACTGCCAAAACCGGTCCCTTTGAAATATGTATCACTTGCATGTTCGATTGTGAAATCGTAAACTTTTGCGGGCTTTGAGCCAAATTGAAAAGGTGTCTTCAGAAAGAGGACCTTTTAAGTGTTTATCGCCGAGAAAAGGGGTTCCAAACGTCAATTTTGGACAAAGGCAGAAGGGTTGCCGCATGTAATCTCTGCCAATACCGTAAACCCTTACTACGAGAGGAGGGTATGAAAAGAATTGTCTTTATTCTGGTGATAGCAATATCGCTGGCTGGAGGCGCAGTGGCCGTCATGTCTTCACCTTCTTATGCTCAGGCCTATGACTATCCACCCCCGCCCCCGGACCCATATGAGTCACCATGGGTGGGGTCTGATACGCCGTGGGTCTATTACAACGGTGATTGGTTTTTGAATGGCGTCCTGTACTATTTTTACGGCCCTGACTAAGGTTGGGCTCCATATTACGCTTATTCTCCCGGTTATATTGTCAGACCCGAAGACTGGTATGGTGCGAGATGGCCTTCGTGGTATGAGAGGCGGCCTCAATACTGGGAGAGTTTTCAGCGGCAGTATCCTAATTGGCGTGAACACCGGCATACCCAGCATTATGGTCAGGAATTTTATGAACAACACCATAGTGGCCAGGGCGGTGGCTGGCAGAAAGGATTCCAACGCGGCCCCGCTGCTGCATCCCGTACCGAAGGGAGCGAACGAGGTCAGGCTCAAGGGGTCTCCACTGAAAGCCAGTTCCATGCTGTGCAGCACGAACAACAGCAACAGCAGCACCAGCAGACGCAGCAGCAGCAACATAAAGATGAGGGTAAGGACAAAGAAAAACAGAAAGATCACCAACAACAGTAAAGGTTGGAACCTGGTGGATGTGGTTCCGGTAAGGACTTGCCGGTCACAGATAGATCGAAAAGGGGCTACGCTTATCACGTAACCCCTTGGTTTAACTGGCGGGGTGGAAGGGACTTGAACCCTCGGCCTCCGGCGTGACAGGCCGGCGTTATAACCAACTTAACTACCACCCCTATAAATTATCAAATAGGCGGAACAGGGCTCGAACCTGTGACCCCCGGCTTGTAAGGCCGATGCTCTCCCAGCTGAGCTACCCGCCCAAAATCGCCCCTGCCCCCCTTCACAAAAGAGGGAGCGCCAGGCTCTGTGCCCCTTGCGTCCCAAGAACGTTCATTATCAGTGAAACTGACCGCAAATGTCAAGCGGTTTTGCTCCGTTAAAGCCATGCCGGAGCATCGGGAGCACCAAAGACAGGACTTAACCACAGAGACGCAGAGCAAAGAGTGAGTTTGTTTAACTGGATTCCGGGCCTGCCAAGCCTGCCCCGGACCCAGTCCGGTGCAGGCCATGATCCGGGGAACCCGGCCCGGGGCTGGAATGCCGAATGATTGAAGGACCAATTATCGAAATCTCTGCGCCTCTGTCTCGAAAAGACTTGGCTGGCTGCGCTCCGCTTAGCCCACCCTCCGATTCTTCTCAGGGTGTCCGGGAGGGGCATGAACGACTGCTGTGAGCATGTAGAGACAGACTTCCGTCAATGCGTACGAATCTCGTCTGCGGCAGGTTCCTTTGGCAGGATGACCGGAACGGCTTCTTCGGGCTCCTTGAACAGCTCCAGCTCTTCCACAGGCGCCAGGGCCAGCTTCAGCACGTCGTCCATGTGCCTCAGCAGCTCGATATTTATCTCCTGGAGAATTTTTTCCGGAATCTCCTTGAGGTCCTTGGCGTTTTCCTCCGGTATCAGAACGGTCTTGATGAGCGCCCGGTGTGCGGCAAGGATTTTTTCCTTGAGCCCGCCGATGGGCAGTACACGGCCCCTTAGAGTGATCTCGCCCGTCATGGCGACGTCGCTTCTCACTGGGATTCTACTCAGAGCGGACACAATAGAGGTAGCCATCGTAATGCCGGCGGACGGACCGTCTTTGGGGATGGCCCCTTCGGGGACATGAACGTGGATATCGAGGTTCTGGTGGAAATCGGGATCGAGTCCGAGCTGTTTTGCGCGCGACCTGACATAGCTCAGGGCCGCCTGTGCCGACTCCTGCATGACTTCGCCAAGTTTTCCGGTGATCGTCACCTTGCCCTTGCCAGGCATGATCGCGGTTTCGATACCGAGAATGTCGCCTCCGAATTCCGTCCAGGCGAGCCCCATCGCAAGGCCTATCTCGTCTTTTTCCTCGGCGCGCCCGTAGTGGAATTTCGGGATCCCGAGAAATTCCTGGACATGGTTTTCGGTGAGTTCCACCCTGGTTTGAGGACCGTTGCGCACCACTTCCTTGGCCACCTTGCGGCACACTGCGCCGATTTCGCGCTCAAGGTTGCGCACTCCGGCTTCCTTTGTATAGTGACGGATTATGTGGAGCACAATTTCGTCGCTGAAGGCGATATTGTCCTCGCTTATGCCGTTTGCCTTCGACTGCTTTTTGATCAGGAAGTTTCTGGCTATGTTGAGTTTTTCGAATTCAGTGTAGCCCGCAAGCTGGATAATTTCCATCCTGTCGCGAAGCGGAGGCGGAATGGAGTGCAGGGTATTGGCCGTAGTTATGAAAAAGACCTCCGAGAGATCATAGTCCAGATCGAGATAATGGTCGTTGAAGGCGAAATTTTGCTCGGGATCGAGCACTTCGAGCAGCGCCGCCGAAGGATCGCCCCGGAAATCCATACTCATCTTGTCGACTTCATCGAGGCAGAATACGGGATTATTGCTCTTGACCTTCTTGAGGCACTGGACGATCTTGCCCGGCATCGCCCCGATGTAAGTACGCCTGTGGCCGCGGATTTCAGCCTCATCGCGCACACCGCCAAGCGAGAGCCGGATGAAGTTGCGATTCATAGAGCGTGCAATCGAGCGCGCGAGGGAAGTCTTGCCGACACCCGGAGGCCCGACAAAGCAAAGAATGGGGCCTTTCATCTTCTTTACGAGCGCCTGCACGGCGAGGTACTCGATGATGCGCTCCTTGGGTTTCTCCAGCCCGTAATGATCTTCGTCCAGTATCCGGGCGGCTTCGTCTATATCGATCTTGTCCTTGGTTCTTTCATACCAGGGAAGCGAAAGTATCCAGTCGATGTAGTTACGCACCACCGTCGCCTCGGCGCTCATCGGGGACATCATCTTGAGTTTCTTTAACTCGGCCCGAACCTTGGCAGCCGCTTCCTGAGAAAGTCTCTTTCTCTTTATGCGTTTTTCAAGGTCTTCGAGTTCGGACTTAAAATCGTCTTTTTCACCGATCTCCTTTTGTATGGCGCGCATCTGCTCGTTGAGGTAGTACTCTCGCTGGGTCTTTTCCATCTGCTTTTTGACCCGCCCCTTGATGCGCTCCTCTGTCTCGATGATCTCGATTTCCGACCTGATGTGCCCGAAGAGCCTCTCCATCCGCTGCAAAGCGTTCAGGGTCTCGAGCAGCTTCTGCTTGGTCTCCAGCTTGAAAGGCATGTAGGAAGCAACGGTATCGGCAAGCCGGGAAGCATTTTCGATCCCCGCCACCGTGTCCAGGATCTCCTGGGTGATCTTCTTGTTGTGCTTTGAATAAATCTCAAAGGAGGACCGCACCCCTCGCATGAGAGCTTCGATTTCGACGGATTTTTCCTCCGTTTCCTCGATTGCTTCAAGTTGCGCCACGAAATGCTCGGGATGAGGGACAAAACTGATTACCCTGGCGCGGTAATCGCCTTCCACCAGTACCTTGACAGTGCCGTCAGGCAGGCGAAGTATTTGCAGAATGTTTGCCACCGTGCCCATGCGGTAGATGTCGCCTTCGCCGGGCGTGTCGGTCTTGGCCATTGTCTGCGCAGCGAGAAAAATTTTTTTCTCTGCCCCCATAGCCTTCTCAAGCGCGTTGACCGACTTGTCACGCCCCACGAAAAGCGGGACCACCATCGAGGGAAATACTACGATATCCCTAAGCGGCAGAAGAGGCATAGTGAAAATATTGTTCTGCTGACCGTCTTTTGTGCGCGTTAGTTTGAACATTTTGCCTTTCACTTCCTGCAGTGTTCGACTTGTCCGAATGAGCCGGCATCCGCTGAGGTCTCATGGAGCGTTTGCGCATGGGACACAAGATTTCCAGGCGCGAGGGGGCAAATCGCAAAATTCTATTTTCAAGGGCGGCCAATCGGCGCCCTTGTGCTTCCGGTAAACCAATCCCCTTTAAAGGGATCAGGCTGATTCCTGGTCCTGGCCACGGTAGACGAATAAAGGCTGCGCGCTCTTGGTAAGCACATCCTCGTTTATTATGCACTCCTGAATCTCGGGGTGCGACGGCAGATCGTACATGATGTCGAGCATGATGTTTTCCATGATGGACCGAAGACCACGGGCCCCGGACTTGCGCCTTATGGCCTCCTTGGAAATGGACCTCAAGACCCCGTCGTTGAAGCGCAACCGCACGTTTTCCAGCTCGAACAGTTTCTTGTATTGCTTGATCAGGGCGTTCTTGGGCTCGGTAAGAATACTGACCAGTTCGTCTTCAGTGAGTTCGCTAAGGGTCGCTATAACCGGCAGACGGCCGACAAATTCCGGAATCATCCCGAACCTGAGCAGGTCTTCGGGCTGCACATGCCGCAGCACCTCACCGACGCTCTTTTCTTCCCTGCCCCGGATTTCGGCGCCAAATCCCATGCCCTTCACCCCGATTCGGCCGCGAATAATGTTTTCCAGGTAGTTGAAAGCCCCGCCGCAGATAAAAAGTATGTTTGTGGTGTCGATCTTTATGAACTCCTGCTGCGGATGTTTGCGACCGCCCTTGGGGGGCACGTTTGCCACGGTGCCTTCCAGGATCTTCAAAAGCGCCTGCTGCACGCCCTCTCCCGAGACGTCGCGCGTGATTGAGGGACTGTCGGATTTTTTTGCAATCTTGTCTATTTCATCTATGTAGACAATGCCCCTGGCCGCCTTCTCGATATCGTAGTCGGCTGCCTGGATAAGGCTTACCAGTATATTTTCCACGTCTTCGCCAACGTAGCCCGCCTCGGTGAGCGTAGTTGCATCGGCTATCGTAAAGGGCACGTTCAGAATGCGGGCAAGGGTCTGCGCAAGAAGAGTCTTTCCGGAACCGGTCGGCCCGATCATCAGGATGTTGCTCTTCTGGAGCTCAACGTCGTTTTTGTCGACTTTTAACTCGATGCGCTTGTAATGGTTGTGAACTGCCACAGAGAGGACTTTTTTGGCCCTATCCTGACCAATTACGTACTGGTCCAGAACACTCTTGATTTCGGCGGGTTTGGGAATCTGCGTGGCCCGTGCCGCACCTTCTCTTTCGTATTCCTCGGCAATGATGTCATTGCAGAGCTCCACGCATTCATCGCAGATATAAACCGTAGGACCGGCTATCAGTTTCTTAACTTCATCCTGGCTTTTTCCGCAAAAAGAACATCTGAGCTCGCCACCTCGGTCGTCACGTTTTCTACCAGCCATCAAGATTCCTCCTCAACCCACACTTTCCTCACGATACACTTTCTTAAAAACTATATCGGGTTAATCCTCGCACATTGTAAAGCAAATTTTCGCCCCGGGAACGGCAGGCGTAATTATTATAACAACCGGAACGAAATTAAGCTACTTCAAATTGTGCTCTGTAAGTACCGGGGCCACCCGGCTCACTCACTGGCCAATCCGGACGACGCAGAGCAAAAAGTCTGAGTCCGGGGCGAAGAGGTAACCCGACCGAGGTAAAAGGTCAATAGGGGTGGGACGGAAGTGGTCAAGACAAGAAGCGGGAAGTTTTTTTGCTCTCTACCCCCTGCTTCTCACTATGCAGCATGAAGCGAGAAGTTTTTACTCCTTACTCCCTGCTCCTTGCTCCTTGCTCCTTGCTTTGTCCCTATTTCTTGAACGGCAGGATAAGATAGAGCAAATTCCCGTTTGTTTGAGGCTCGCAGCCCACCAGTCCGCCGTGAATCTCGATTACGTTTTTCACAAAATGAAGACCATGCCCTCTGCCACTTTCAGCACTGCTGCCCACCGCGCGGTAACCCTCCTCAAAGACTCGACTGCATTCTTCACGGCTCAGAGGCTTGCCCGTTGTGAAGAAATTGAGCCGCACGCCTGGTTTATCTTCTCCGAAAGCATCCTGTATGATCTGCCGGTTCAAAGAGAAAAACCTTATCGTTTGCCCTGAATCGTCTCTTGATTGCCCGGTGTATTTGAGAGCATTCGAGAAAAAGTTATCAAACACCTGGGATATCAGTCCCTTATCGACAAAGAGCGTTACCTGTTCGTCAGGAACGTTTTCGATCCGGTCGTCAACCCTTATCCCTTTTGTTTCGAACTTGGAGGCGTACCTGTCGATAAGAGGCTTGATGATCTCAGTGCGGAAATTACACGACTGCTTCCTGAGCACGTAGGTGCCTTTCTGAAAGTGGTCCTTGCGGAAAAGGGTCTCCAGAAACAGACTGGTGTGCTCGTAATGCTTGGAAAGGGCGAAATACTCGGCCTGGAGTCCGCGGTTGGTTTCACGGAGGGTTTCGCCTGCATTTTGCAGAGTCTGCGCCACGGCTTCGCAGACTGATGGGTTCTCGACCATTTCTTTGGTCAAATCTTCGATATTTTTGTAGTTTTCGATCATTTTCCTGAGCCGGATCAGGAACAGCTTGTAGTACAGGTTCGGTGTAATGACGTTGTGTTCAATATCGGATACAAGTTGATTTATGAACTTAATGTGATCGATATTCTGCTGGACCAGGAGCTTCTGGTGGAGGTTGTATCCGATCCGGTTTGTGAATTTTTCCAGGAAAAATTCTTTGCGCTCATCAACTCTGTGTTTCGGGAGCACCTCAAAGAGGCCAAGAACAGAGCTCCGGCCGAAAAAAGGCAGCATATCCATAAGCGCCAGGTTGCCCCGAATGGGGAAAAACCAAGACTCTTCCGCCTCCACAGGGTTTTCGACCACTACTGCGCTATGATTCCCTCGCTCTGCGGGCGGGATGAGGCCCCGCTCGCTGGTGCAGACCAGCTCCAGTTGCGAGAGCTTTGGTTCGATGATATAGATTTTGCTGTCGAGGTTGAAGAACTCTTTGGGGACGCTTACGCAAATCTGGTAAAGGCTGTCGATCGTGGTGAATTCCTGGGCCAGATCGAAAAAGGTTGCAAACGCCTCTTCTTGCGAACGCTCGAAGTTGTAGCGCCTGTAGCTTTCCTTTTTTTCTCTCACCCTCAAGGCGATGCACTCTTCCAGTTCCCGGGGGGAAACACCGACTCCCTGCAAACAAATATCGCATGGGGGTTGTTGTTTCTCGCTCATAATCGCTCCACGACCGTGTTGAAAGAAAGTATAATTGATTTGAGTCCCGATTTTATGTCCTAAAAGAGTCCTTTTCCGCCAAGGCGGTACAAAGAAGCTGAAAAATAAGCGGATAGAAAACTTTATCAATAGCGCCTTGCCCTCACAAGCAGTTTAAGTATTCGTCACCTAAACGTCACGTGGCAGTGGACAGCGATCAAGAATATCCCGCGTTTTTCTTTGCCGCGCGAGGACCATTTCTACACTTTCGACAAGCCGGCCGGCGCGGACAGGAAATATTTGCGCAAATGGCCCGGTCAAGGAGTGAATTGGCGGATTTTAAACTCCTGAGATATACCGGGCCCGTAATGCGGCCCTGCCGATCTAATGATTGCGAGCCGGCCCTTTATTTGCGAAGTTATAAGAGCCCGGTTTACGGCGCGATTTTACTGTGATATTTCTTGTAAGAAGGACTTGGGCACTACATTCTGAGCATACTTGCGTCCCAAATGATGCGGTGGAGCGTCGATGGAACCTTTCGATCTTTCCAATTTCAAAAAAGTCAACGCACTCGTCATAGGCGATGTAATGCTCGACCGGTACCTGTGGGGACGGGTCAGCAGGATATCTCCTGAGGCTCCCGTTCCGGTGGTGAAAGTCGAAAGCCGGACCTACCGTCTCGGAGGGGCCGCCAATGTAGCGGCCAATCTGGCCGCCCTGGGGTGCCGGGTGCGCCTTCTGGGCACTAAGGGAGCTGATGACTTCGGGGAACGCCTTTCGCGGCTCCTGAGTGAAAACGGGATTGAAGATCATCTCATTACTCTTGCCCCGCCACGCCCAACTATTGTCAAGACGCGGGTTATATCACAGGGTCAGCAACTCTTGAGGCTTGACGAGGAAGAAACCGGGACGATCCGTCCGGAAGAGGCAAGCATCCTGCTGGACCGAGTCTTGGAAATGATTGCAGAGGCGAGTGTGGTTATCCTCTCAGACTATGGGAAGGGGACCCTGGACGACGGCTCCTGCTCAACGATCATCAGGAACGCTCGGGAGAGGCTCGTGCCAACCCTGGTAGACCCCAAAGGCAGAGACTGGACCAGATACAACGGGGCAACCTGCATCACCCCCAACACTGCGGAGCTTGAACTGATTGCCGGCAAACAGTTTATTTCCGAAGAAAATTTTATGGATACCGGCCGGGAACTGATCAAGACCCTGCGAATCGACCGGCTTCTGGTTACTCGCGGTCCTAAAGGCATGGCGCTCTTTACCCCCAACGAGCCACCCCTTCTCATTGGAACCCAGGCCCGCGACGTCTTCGATGTTTCCGGGGCGGGCGATACCGTAATCGCCACTGTGGCCGCCGGAATAGCAACCGGGATGGGTTGGGCTCAATGCGCAGAATTAGCCAATATCGCCGCAGGGATCGTCGTGGGGAAGGTGGGGACAAATCCCATCCGGGCCGAAGAACTTGCCATCGCCCTGAGGCAGGGACACAACGGGACGCTTAGGAAAATCTGCGATCCGGCTTCAGCCAGGTTAACGCTCGATGCATGGAGGGCCGCTGGAAACAGCATTGTTTTTACCAATGGATGTTTCGATATTCTTCATGCCGGGCATATACGGCTGCTCCATGCCGCCGCCGGCGAAGGACAGCGGCTCGTCGTCGGCCTGAACTCGGACAGTTCGGTAAGACGCATCAAAGGCATACATCGCCCCATATTGCCTCAGAGCGACAGGGCCGCTCTGCTCGCTGCGCTTGGCTGCGTTGATATGGTGGTCGTCTTCGAAGAAGATACTCCTTTGTCACTGATAAAGGCTCTGAGGCCTGACGTCCTGGTGAAAGGAGCCGATTACACCCGTGAGGCCGTAGTGGGCCATGAGCTTGTGGAAGCATGGGGAGGCCGGATCGTCCTGGCTCCCCTGATTGAAAACCTGAGCACCACAGGAATTGTCGAGCGGGTCAAGGGGAATTCAAAGCAGTCCGGAGATTAATATCCAGTCATCCTGGCCGAGAGACTTTTATTTTTGTATATAATCATAGCATACAAAATTCAGGCGCAAGAACGGAAATCGATGGCTGGCTGCAAATTGGGCGGGCGCCTTCAATCTTCGACCGGGACCCTAATCCGGCCTCCCGCCTTTCAAGATGCTGTGCTGTTTTTTCCCTCTACAACCAAACTATTGACGGGCGCGTTATAATTATCAGTGGAAAGACATTCTTTTCTTTCCTCCGTGGGAGAGTCAGGTTTTATCCTCCTCCTTTCCTGACTCTCCTTTTCCTTTTTTGTATCTGCTTAATATTGCATGGTAATTCAGGGTCTTGCGGATCATGTATTTTGTCGGCTCAATAAATACCGTGCTTCGTACCCATGAATAGGGCCCTCACCCTATTTAATTCCTACATACCTTGAGTATATTAGGCTCCATCACCGTAGGCCATGCGTATCCGGCCAAATCAGATGTCTTCTAAAGTCATCAGTCGCCCGGTTTTTCTCCAGCCAGGAGCTTTGCGATGGAAATCACCAGCGGTCACCTCCGCGCTACAAGATTGTTCAATTGCCCGGAAGCCTTTCCCACGGGCCCTGGGGCAGAGGACGGGGAAGAATGCGGGTACAGCCCGGATTCAACCCAGGAGCAAAGATATCGTATTGTTTGCGCCTACTTGCGGGTGCTCGAAGAGATGAGGGGGCCGATAGGGATGGATTCCGAACTTCCCTGTCCAAAGGAGCAAATCAGGGAGGCCATTTTTTGTGAACTTGCGGACGATCCCGGGGGCGATCTACAGCGCTGGCTTGAAATCGCTTACGTGCTGCTTGAATCCTTCATTCCTTGCGAGGAGTACCGGGTGATCGAAGATTTCAAGGCTGCAAGCCGTTTCGCCCAGCAGATCGCCGACATGGGAGACCCGACAAGCATACTCAGGTCGGCCGGGATAATAAGAAAGGTTAATGGAGAAAACGCTGTCAGGCTCCAGGAGAAAATTCACGAAAACATGAGCAAAAGACACTTGGAGGTTTTGAAGCTTCGGGAAATCAATTCAGCCTGAAAAAGCTTTACGCCTCTATTTATAACTTTTAAAAGAGCGTTCCGAGGTCCACGATCTCGAGCATCGTCTTTTTATGGAAGCCGTCCCAGCCTACGTGGAAAACCATATCCGCACTCTGCCCCGGACCAGGTCCCGAGTTACTTCCCCTGTCGTGTGACTTGGCGGGGAAGTGTTGCGCCCCCCGCCACCAGATTGCTTCCAGGCCGTTTTCAAGCCCTATTTTCAGATGGTTTTGTTCTTTTCCGAATATTCTTACAGAGTTGAACCGGGCGCCGCGCTGGGCAAAAACCGGGGCCGAATTACCCATCCCGTGGGGTTCGAGTTGCTCGAGCGCATGGACCAGTTCGGGCCCGGCAAGGGCCAACGGTAACTGCAGATCGACTTTCCCATACGGGACGAAAATTTCCGCCCGATACTGCCGGGCAATCTCCTCGAAGCGGTCTGCGAACTCATCGATGCGGTCTGCAGCCAGTGTCAGACCGGCCGCCGCTTTGTGGCCCCCCCATTTAACGAACAGATCGGCACACATCGAAAGCGCGTGGTGAACGTCGAAACCCGGAATGCTCCTGGCCGAACCCCTCGCAATCCCGCTACCCTCGTCTATCGACAATATCACTACAGGACCATAATAGAGGTCCTGCTGCACCCTGGAAGCAGCAATGCCCACGACCCCCGGCTGCCACTGAGCGTTTCCCAAAACGAGCGTCCTGCCGGTGGGAGGACATTGTGCCAGACGGGTGCGGATCTGGCTCACTATTTTTTCCTCTTGCGCCTGCCTTTGCGCATTCAGGTCGTTAAGCTCCCGCGCCAGCCGGACCAATCGGGCCGGCTGGTCCGAGGTGAGCAGATCGTATGCTATTTGTCCCTCGGAGACGCGCCCTGCGGCATTTATACGTGGACCCAAATAGAAGCCGATGTGGCCCGCTGTCAAGGTCTTACCGGCCAAACCGGCAGCGGCGGCCAGGTATGAAAGCGGGGCGCAGCCATTTGCGTTGAGATTGCGCAGGCCGCTTCGGGCGAGAATCCGGTTTGCCGAAACCAGCGGTACGAGGTCTGCGACAGTGCCGGTAGCTGCGAGGGCAAGGTATTTTCCACCGAGCGCAGGAAGAGGGAGGCAGGTCGAAGCGCTCCGCAAAGCCCGCCTGAGGGCGGCCAGAAAAAGGAAGGTCAGCCCTGATGCGCAGAACTCCTTGAAGGACGAGCCGCATTCGGGGTGCTTGGGATTTATGAGCACCGAAGCCGGGGCCAGCGCCTGATCCGAGCCGGGCACGCCCGCGGGCGCTTCATGATGATCTATCACTATGCAGTCTGCGCCCATGGATCGCGCCAGTCCGACTGGTTTGCGATCGAGCGTGCCGCAATCGAGGGCGACAAAAACTTTTGCATCCTGGTTTTCCGATATAGCGCGTTCGGGTATGCCGTATCCTTCGGATCGTGACGGAATTACAACTCTGAAATTCTCATAACCGGTCTCCTGGAAGAAAAGAGCGATTTGCGCGGCAGATGTAATTCCGTCGCAATCGTAATCGGCAACCACTACTATTTTGTTTCGATTTGCCATGTGCTTTGCCAGCAAACTGGCGCCCTCGGTCATGCCGCGGATGCAGAGGTGCTCGGACAGATCCTTGAGCTCTCCGGTAATAGCGTGAGGATCGAGGTTGCGGTTTTGCAGGATGATCTCAACAACATCGGCGACCGTCGCCGGTAGGCGCTCGTTCAGTAACTTCCAGCGCGGGCGGATGAGGCTGTCCTGTCCCATATCGGTCTCCTCAAAGAGTTTTAGCAATCTGCACGGGGGGGTGCGTTTTTTGCCGCCCCATGGTTACTTTATGAATGTCCATCTGTAAGTGGAACGGCCGGATCGATTGTTTCGATCCGTTATAGCATTGTTAAAGATCATGGTCGAGCGCGGCGAATCGCGGTCTCGAATCAAAACGCAGGTTGATGTATTAATTTGATTTCATTATCAGTGGATTGCTGCTATAAGAGCGCCGGAGTCCAGATTGCGAAGATAATATTTGAATGATGGAACATAGGGCTAAATACCGTGAAAAAGGACACTATCCGGTAGGAAACAGGCCTAAATGACTTTTGCTCATTATTTGGGAGGGGATTAAAGTCGCGGAGTTAAAGGAGAGAAATGAAGAAACTTCATCTTTTTCGGCCTGCCGGGATTTCCCTCTTTAATGCTTTGCCGTGTTAAAATAGATGTTTAGGAGTTGCCAGATGGACACGCTCATCTACATAATGAATTTCATCAAGGATAGAAATGTCGCCTCGATTACACCCACGTCCTCCGTCGGCGTAAAGAAGGTTTGCAATAAGATAGATTTCAGCCAAAACAGCCTGATTGTGGAATATGGCCCTGGAACAGGAGTTTTTTCAAAATACCTGCTGCGGCGAATGGGAGAAGACTCCCGGTTGATCCTTATCGAGAGAAACCGGAACTTTAATTCCCTTCTCAAGCGAAACCTCAGCGACCCCAGGGTGGTCCTGGTGCATGACAGTTGCGAAAACGTGCTCGAGACCCTGAGAAGGTGCAAAGAATCGGAAGCCGATTACATAATCTCGGGGATACCTTTTTCCTTCCTCGACTCGGATTTAAAACACAGGATTCTCTACAACACCCATCGAGCGTTGAAAAAAGGCGGAAAATTCCTCGTTTACCAGACCTGTTTTCAGACTAACAATCACCTTAAGGTCCACCTGCAGCAGTACTTTCCAACCGTGAACTCAAAATACGAACTGGCCAACATACCACCCCTTAGGACCTACGAGGCAATCAAAGACTGATTCGCCTGGAATGGTTCAAATTAAACCTTTTAGCAGCAAACCGCGCAGTGCTCCGGGTTTAGCAGGGTGCTGAAAAATGATTGGATTTCCCACTTTACAGTAAAAACCCCGTGGGGCCGTCACCCCGGCCCCCGGACTAGACACTTCCGGGGCAGGGTTCGCCGGGGTCCAGTGTTTTGCCTTAAAAATCAAATAGTTCAAAAAAGCTCTGGATTCCGGCTCCCGGACTGGACACTTCCGGGACAGGCCCCGCCGGAATGACGAAATGACGAGTCTTTTTAAGGTTCTTTTCCCACCATCAGCTATTTTTCAGCAACCTGTTACGGCCGGTCTGCATCCGGAGTTTCCGGATAGCCGCGAGTCTACACAATTTCCGACAGGTCTATCGAAACTCCTATCGAAGGATGTGTTTCCCATTCCCCATCGACGCATTTGAAACAATACACATCCATGCAATATTCCGATCCATGAGGATATATTATGCCGTTTTCCGAACAACTGCTTTTCTCTTTCTGCTTGTCCATTTCGACCTCCTATGCAGCACTCTAACGCACAATGTAACTATAAAAATCAGGGTCTGTTATGGCAAGTCACTCTGGCAGGGTTACGAAAAAGGATTGTAATTCCCACTTTGCAGTCAAAACCCCCTAGAGCCGTCACCCCGACGAAGGTCGGGGTCCAGTGTTTTGCTTTAAAAATCAGATAGTTCAAACAAGCTCTGGATTCCGGCTCCCGGACTGGACACTTCCGGGACAGGCCCCGCCGGAATGACGAAATCACCCGCCTTTTGAGGCTCCTTTCCCACCAGAGAGCCCTTTTCAGCACCCTGCTAGTGTCCTGAGTCTAAAGTTCATAACATAATTCAAGCCTGGGAATTGAGCCAACGCCTTCGTCACCCCGGCCCCCGGACTAGACACTTCCGGGGCAGGGTTCGCCGGGGTTCAGAAGTAATTGGATTTTATTAAAAATACTGGATTCCGGCTCTTTTGTCGGCAGAAGACGCCGGAATGACGGCCTAAGTAATCGGGACCTGTGTAGTTGATCTTTGACTCAGGACACTAGGATGCCCTTAACGAGGTTTCCACCTTACATACCCGCCCAGCCTCATAGGTCACCAGCGTTTGGGCAAATACCCTGATATCTTCAGGATCATGTGTAATCATGATTACCGGCACCTTGAAACGGGCCTGAATCGCGAGGAGTTCGTCGCGGAGCTTTGCCCGCAGAAGGGTATCAAGGGCTGCAAAAGGCTCATCCAGAAGCAGAAGTTCCGGGCTTCGTATGAGTGCCCGAGCCAAGGCCACACGCTGCCGCTGGCCTCCGGACAGATCGAATGGGAGACTTTTGGCCAGTTGTGGAATCTCAAAGATTTCCAGGAACTCCTCAACCTTGAGTCTATGCGGCCGGGACAGGTGTTGCGGCCACCTTTTCCTTAAACCGAAGCCCACGTTTTCAAAAACCGTAAGATGCGGGAAAAGTGCGTAATCCTGAAAAACGTAACCGATGTTGCGGTGTTGCGGATGTATGTTGATCCCGCTCTTTGAATCAAAGAGCACGCTGTCCCTGAACACGATTCTGCCCGAGTCGGGGGTAAGAAGCCCCGCTATGGACTGAAGAGTGAGCGTCTTCCCGGCCCCGGAAGGTCCAAAGATGACGACAAAGCCCTCCTGTGAGGAAAAAGCGGCTTTGAGGACAAAGCGTCTCCCGCGGGAAGACAGTGTTTTCTCTATATCGACTCGGATGAGCATGTCAGGGTTTTTTGAAGCCATACGTGAAAAGGATCTCCCGGCCCTGCCCGCTCAAAACGAAATCGACGAATCGCCCGGCCAGGTCCCTGTTCTTCGTCGAACCCACAACCGAGATCGGGTAAGTTATCGGTTTGTGCTTCGGGGCTTCCAGGGCCACGATGACATGGTCTTTGGCTACTGCGGCGTCTGTTGCAAAAACAAACGCGGCATCCACCTCGCCGCGACTGACATAATCCAGCACCTGCCGCACCGACTCCCCGAAGATAAGCTTGGGTTTGAGCCGCTCCCAAAGCCCTTCGTTGGTGAGGACCTCCTGAGCATAGCGGCCGGCGGGAACGGTTTCCGGGTTTCCCATGGCGATCTTCCCAATTTCTCGGGCGCTGAGGTCTTGCAGCGCTTTAACCGGGGTCCCGGCCCCATGCGGGATGATGATAACCAACTCATTGCTCGCGAAATCCTTGCGGGCGCCGGAAATAATGAGACCTTTCTCAGCGGCCTGGTCCATTGTCTTTTGGTCGGCGGATGCGAAGACGTCCACGGGCGCGCCCTTGTCGATTTGTTGAAGAAGAGCGCCCGATGCCCCGAAATTGAAGACCACCTTCGTCCCCGGATTAGCGATCTCAAATTTTTTCCCGATCTCTCCGAAAGCATTGGTCAGGCTCGCCGCCGCAGAAACTATCAGTTCCTGCTCAGCGGAAGCTGCTTCAACGAAACAAAAGGAGAGCATAAGACTACAAAGCAGCGAAACAAGGTAGAAGATGGCGCGTTTCACCGGTTGATTTCCTTGAGATAGCTGGTTTTGAGTATGCTTCCTGAAGAGACAAGAACGATAATGCAAACGAGCGATGTGATGAGCACCAGTGTTGCCGCAAGACTGTCGTTTCCCGCCTGAACCGCACTATAGACCGCAAGTGAGAGGGTTTGCGTCTTGCCGGGCAGGTTGCCCGCAATCATCAGTGTTGCCCCGAATTCTCCCATCGCGCGGGCGAATGCGAGCATCGTTCCTGCAAGAATCCCCCGCCAGGCAAGAGGAAAGGACACGCGGAAGAACACGCCCGTCTTGGACAGCCCGAGCGTCAGCGCCGCTTTTTCCAGATTTTGGTCCACGCCTTCGAAGGCAGCCCTCGCCGATTTCAAAACCAGCGGCAGTGAGACAATCGCGGCTGCCAGCGCGGCCCCCTGCCAAGTGAACATTAGCGTTACGCCGAAGGCTTCGTAAAGCCGGCGTCCGATCCAGCCGTTTCTGCCGACAAGGACAATGAGATAATACCCGAGGACGGTTGGCGGCAATACAAGGGGCATCGTCAAAAATGCATCCAGCCACTCTTTGCCCCGGAACCTGCCCTTTGCGAGCAGGAAAGCCAGCGCGACACCGGCCAGGAACGCGGAAAGCGTTGCAACGCCGGCCACCTTGAGGGTTAGCCAAAGGGGCTGAAGTGAGGGAATTACGCTGAGCATGCTCATCAGTTGAAATCAAGCGCGGGAAACCAAAAGATTTCCCGCATCAAAGCTACGAATTGGTTGTCTTCTAAGATGTTACTCTTTCATTATCATGACGCTGCTGGCTTTGATCAGGGCGCTTACCTGGTCGCCTTCCTTCAGAGCGAGGTCCCGCACCGCATCAACCGTAATCGTTGAGGTGATTATGTTTCCGCCTCCAATATCGATTCGGACCTTCGCCGCGACTGTGCCTTCTTTTACCTCAATGACCTTCCCTTTTATGACGTTCCTTGTGCTCAACTTCATGGCAAGATCTCCTCTTTTTTCCAGTAGGCATAACGATTCCCACCAGCTATACGGCTTATTTCTCATACGGCGACAACCATGGCGGGTCAGCGGGCGCAGGATATAATAGCCACGGCACGTAGAGGACTTTCCGGATCATTTCCATCCTTGAAAGATAATATGTCCATTTACACACGTCAAACACGCAATCCATAAAGTACATAGTCGTTCCTATGCATGTATGCCGTGGGATGGATGAAATCACTACTGTCCGGTTAATTTTCAAAAGGGCTCAGCTGTAGTAGTTTAGCCCCTTGTGGGCGTTGTTTGTGGTCTCTGACCCCGCACCACGCCTAAGACGCCCACAAGGGGCTATGCTACAGGTCTCAAAAGCTGGTCCTCGGGCCGGTTACTTAAATTCAAATCGAAAACGAATGACTATGTAATAAATCAATATAAATCAAATAGTTGTAGTCACAGACCCAAATTTAACCGGACAGTAGTGGGATGAAATAAAAGAGGTGGTTTCATGACAAAGCAGCTTGTGATCCGTATTCTCAGAGCAGCCCGGCAAAATAAACTTTCACCTTTTCTTCCTTAACCCCTTCCGTGAGTTACTCTTCCTCTTCGCCTCCTGCTGCCGTTCACGCTCGATCTCCTGCTGGGCCTTCCAGGCCGGGCACCATTTTCCGTGCCAAGCCATAATCTTGCCGATAGTCGTTGCGGGATTCTCTCTTGCGTATCGACATAAACGGCATCCATCACAGGCCTTACCAAAGAATCGTTCGATCCGGGTCATTATTTCCTCCAGGATAGACAGAAGTCTGCGAAGCGATTGAGGCGAATTAAAAGGGCTGATGAAAATGTAAGTCATCAACCCTGCATCGGAGCAGCTTGAGATAGTGAAGGCGCCACCGATCTGCTAAAGGGACTATCTGCACAGCTAAAGCAAATCAATTCGCCTTCTTCTTGCGAAGTCTCGTTCGCTTAGGCTTTTGGGCTGTGCCGGCCTCTTTGGCTACCTTGGCGGACGTTGCCGCTTTCTTCTGCCTTCTCACTTCGATAAATTGCTGCAGCTTCTCGGGCAGTCCTCTCTTTTTAGCTGCTTTGCTTCTTGCTTTGGTCAATGACTTTGCAGACAACGGCGTTCGCATCGAAAATCCGTATTTCTTCCTGTACTCTTTCTGGTCCATGCCATGGGAGACAAGGTGCTTCGACGTGAGCTGCTTCATCTCTGCACCGCATTCGAGACAGATCACTTTATCTTTCTGGATGGAGTCTTGCGGCGTGAGCATGGGTTTTTGTTCTGTTGGCGCTTCTCCAGTTGCTTCGGCAGTCAGAGCTAACTCAGTTCCTTCCGCCTCAGCCTTTTGCAGTTCCTGAAGCGTGCTGAAGACTTCTCGGAGAGAAGCAGCGATATCGGTAGCCGACATAGACGATAAGGATACCTGGGTCTGGACGATTTCTGATGCGATCTCGATGAGTTTTTTTGGCATTGGTAATCCTTTTGCGTAAAGTAAATGAAAAACGTCAATATTCAGAGCAACATGTATTTTAATAGATTAGTACATGAATGCAATCTTTTTCGAATGCATGCGGCCTTCGTCGAATACGATAGACTTACATATATCACTTAAATAGATTAACATCGCCGAGCGCGGAAGGCGACGGCTCATTCGCGACAGCCCGCTCACCCACCCGCGAGACGGGGCCGGCACGTGATGCCTTCTCAATATGCATGGATTTACGAGTGTCCTGAGTCTAAAGTTCATAACATAATTCAAGCCTGGGAATTGAGAAACGCCTACGTCACCCCGGCCCCCGGACTAGAAACTTCCGGCGCAGGGTTCGCCGGGGTCCAGAAGTGGCTGAAAGTTATTAAAAATACTGGATTCCGGCCTGCGCCGGAATGACGGCCTAAGTACTCGGGACTCATGTTGTGTCTCTTCGGCCCCCGGACTGGACACTTCCGGGGCAGGCTCCGCCGGGGTCCAGAAGATTTCTTGAGATGGAAAAGACATCTGGATTCCGGCTCTTTTGTCGGCAGAAGACGCCGGAATGACGAGATTAGGGTGTTCCGTTGAATCAAGCACGCCAATTTATGCAAGTAAGTACTAGCAGGAATTACCCATTCAGATTGAGTCGTCAAAGATGCAGACCTTATCAGCGCGGCATGTGAACCCGAAACAGAGCTTATTTCTTGTCTGTCCGCACCGTTGGCAGACGCATCGATCTCTACCGCCCCCTGCCCGCATCAGTGCTTGATGCAGATTTTGCCGAAATGCTTGCCACTAGCCAAAAAGTCGAGGGCGGGGTGCAATTGTTCGAAAGCAAACACCCGGCTGATCGCAGGGTGAACCTTGTGCAGGGCCATTGCCTCTGCCATTTGGGCAAAATCATCGCCGCTGCCGACAGTTATCCCCTGCAGCCGGACGTACCGGGTGACGATCTGCCCAAGCGGCACGTTCAAGGTTGCACCCGAAAGCACGCCTATCACGCTTATTGTCCCCCCAGCCCGAACGGCGCGAAGCGATTGCGCCATGGTTCCCTGCCCCCCCACTTCGACCACGTGGTCAACACCTTCTCCACCCGCAATTTCACGTGCGTATTTGCCCCATTCCGGGACAGTATTATAGTTAATCGTTTCATCGGCGCCCATCGCCCGCGCCCGCGCCAGCTTCTCATCGCTCGATGAGATGATGATCACATGTGCGCCCAGCATCTTTGCGAACTGGAGCGCGAAGAGCGAAACACCACCGGTGCCCTGGACCAATACCGTGTCTCCCGGCCTGGATCGGCCTTCTGTAACCAATGCCCGCCAGGCGGTCACTGCGGCGGCGGGAAGCGCGGCTGCTTCAACATCGTCGAGATGCGCGGGGGCAAGCGCAACGCCTTCCTCGGGAAGCACCATGAACTCGGCCATCGTACCATCAAGCTCGCAACCAAGGGTCAGTGCAAGTCTCTGCTCATTCGGCGCCCCGCTCACCCAACTCTGAATGAGAAGCGGGCATACCCTGTCTCCCGGCTTAAGGCGCGTCACGCCCTCCCCTAATGACTCAACCACACCGAGGCCGTCGCCGAGCATTATCAGCGGCAGCCGCTGCATTCTCGACCCGTAGCCTCGGACAGGCACGATAAGGTCCCGGAAATTCAGGGCCGATGCTTTCATCCTGATCCTCACCTGGCGCGCTCCGGGTTGTGGATCGGGCCGTATGCCTATGCGCAGGTTGTCCCTGGACCAACCATCTTCGACTTGAAAGACTCTCATTTGCGACCTCCTGCGGCCCCGCTGTTTTATACCAGTTTGCGTTCAAGATTGAATTAATCGAAAAGAGCGGGGAAGTGACTTCCCCTGGTCCCCCCAGCCCCCGCAAGATTTGGCCGCGCGCGCAGACGCGCGCGGCCAAGCGCTCG